>Ga0105046_10000042_pt1 | contig 119751 bp, 118 predicted proteins | sample MAT03_FD_78385 | JGI IMG/M metagenome (GOLD analysis project Ga0105046, IMG submission 78385) | Freshwater microbial communities from Lake Fryxell liftoff mats and glacier meltwater in Antarctica - MAT-03 (megahit assembly) | ecosystem: Environmental > Aquatic > Freshwater > Ice > Liftoff... | reverse complement strand
TTTGGGTAGCCCAAATTCTAAACTGGGTTCCCTGCGGCGATTTTACCCGATAACCTACCGAAATAATTACATCTAAATTGTAATGCTCCACTTCTCTTTCCACACTTCTATCACCTTCTCTTTGAACTGTTCGGCATTTCCAAACAGTTGCCGCCGAATCTAATTCCCCTTCCTGAAACACATTTTTAATATGCTCACTGATGGTAGCTTTTGATTTTTGAAACAACTCGCATAATTGTGCCTGAGTCAACCACGCGGTTTCCTCCTCCAGACGAACATCAATCTTAATGTTTCCGTCTTGATTTTGATACATGACAATTTCACTATTCATTTTCTAATATTTTTTTCGGCGCATTCCATTCTTACTTTTCCAATTTTTCCACGGCTTTGTCAAAATCACTTTCCAAAAGTTTATCTTTTACAATGAAATATCTCAAATTCTTTTTCAGCTAACACTAATGCACCTTCACGAGCAATCCCGCTGGGACTTTTTGAAATGACTGCTTCATTAGTGGTTAGTTCCAATTTGGAACTAACCACTTCTTCCTGCAATTCGCCTGTTTCAAAAATGTTTTTCAGATGTTTTGTGATTGCAGGGCGCTGTACCCCAAATAAGTCGGCATTTTTTTGTTGGCTAAGCCATATCGTTTCGTTTTGCAAATATATTTCCACCGTCACCTTGCCATTAGGCGTTGTGTAAAGCAGTATTTCATTAAAGCCGTCTTTCAGTTCTATATTTTTTACCATTTCAATTTTGGTTGTCCAATAGAGTAGTTCAGAAATTCCGAACTACTGTATTTTTAGTGTTTTGGTATTTCCGCCTCACACAAATTTTGTTTCCTGTGTTCATTTATTATAAAATTTATCGACGTTCCATTTTGCGGGATTGTTTATAATGTAATTTGAAATGTTTTGATACGATTTTTCGTTTCGAATGATGTGTTCGTGGTAATTACGTTGCCATAATTTACCGTGAAATAGTTTCCAATCCAATGTTTTTACCTCACGAATATATTCGTTGGTGGTCATTGTTTTGAACCATTGAACCACGCGATGTAGGGGCGAACCTACATGTTCGCCCTCAACGTTACGAACGTCGTTCGTAACAACGTTCGCGTTCGCAACGTTGTCCGAAAAAACGTTCGTAATAACGTTCCCAACGTTGTTCGCCACGCCGTTCGGTCCAATCCCCCGTAATTGTCCATTTTCATTTTGTTCATTTACCCTGTCATCGGCGCAGATACGAAGGTCTGCCCCTACGGTCCCTACATTTTGAACGATACAATGAAAATGGTTGGGCATTACAATCATTTCGTGACATTTAATATCGGAATATTTATTTTCCAGTTCCGAAAACCATTTATTAACCATCGTTCCCGCATCATTCAACCCCATTTCACCGTTGTTTATTTTTCCAAACAAACAGGCCCTATCCTGACAACATATCGTTATAAAATACAAACCCGCCTGCGAATAATCGTATCCTTTTAACCGGATTGACTTGCGGTGGTGAATTTGCGGGTTATATTTTGATTTGTCGTTCATTTTTTATTGTGGGCAACCATATATGGCGCCTGTTAATTTTAATTTTCTACTGTCGCCAACTTAGAAAGCAACAAATCTTTCAGTTCAGTTAGCTTTTGGTTTTCTTCATTCTTTAATTGAATGTTTTTTTGAATCGCTTCGCCAGTTTCACTGAATCGTTCTAGTATTTCCGTGTTTGGAATTATTGACGAATAATTCATAATCCACTTTTTAGCGCCTCTTGGCATTTTTGTTCCTTTACTTCCTGCCATTACATATTCAAAGAAATTATCCTTTTCTAGTGTTTGATACAAATACAGTGAAGGGATGTTTTTCTTAGTTGTGAAACATAACACGTCATTTGAACAACCTCCATTAAAATTTGAAAGCCATATTTTCTTGAAGTAAGGTACTATGTTTGAGATTAATACATTTCCAATTTCAAACTTTGTAAAACTGCCCGAATTGGGCAAACTACTCGCCTGCGTAGTCCCCGCAAGATTTTGCAACATATTTTCTATTAAAATGTAGTTGTCGAAATTAAATTCTTTTACAGAAATTCTTTTGTTTGAATATTCGCACAAATCATCAACCTTTCCAATTCTCCACCATTTAGGTAGATTCTCCAAATCAATTCCCTCCACAAACCACTCCCTGTAAATCGCCTGTGCAGTTTCTTCTAATTTTTGTATCAGTTGCTCGTTGAGTTTAATGCGGTTTTGGATGATGTTGTACTCTTTTACAATTTCTCTTTGATTGGTGATGTGGGGAACGGGTAAAACTGTATTGCACATTTCTTCCCAATCAAAAATTTCTCTCGCACTGCCGTGGCTTTTAAATCTTGAATATCGGTCAAACTCAGGTCGGCAAAACCACATCATTAAATATTCAGGTTCAAGTTCGTTCGAGTCGTTTAGTTCAAAAGGAATGTAAGCCTGAGAAATCAAAGCTTTTTCATAATCAGTAAAGAGTGCTATAGTAATTTTATCTCCATTTCTTGAAGTTACAGGACCATAAGCAAATTGATTTTTTTCAATGATTCTGTATGTCGACATATCCGTTCCTATTGTGTTGGCAATAGAAGGGATAGACTTTTTCTGGATACTCAAACCTACCAAAGGCAAATCGCCTAAATCATTGTTTCGACCAACAACAGGCTGTATGTATTTTCCTAACGGTTTATAATTTGATTTCATACCCCAATTCTTTAAAAACGTTAAGTAAATCTTTTTTAGAAGCTGTTTCAGCTTTCAACAAATCTGAAAACTCATTTTTTAGAGTTTGCATTTTTTCGTCAAAGTCAATGTTTTCGTCGCGGTTTACAAACTCAATGTATTTGCTTGGAACGAGTGAAAAATCTTTTTTTACAACTTCTTCAATTTTTACAGAATAGCAGAACTCTGGAACATTTTGGTAGACTGCACTTGACGCAACCTGCCATTGGTGATAAGTGCTTGTTACCTTTTGAATATCTGCATCTGAAAATTGTGTAAACTTCTTTTCAAAAGGTTCGCCCAATTGTCGTAAATCCATAAAGAGGATTTCGGTTTCTCTGTCTCTGTAGTTTCGCGTTTCATCACCCACTTTTTTAGTCTGTGCTTTTTTATTTTTGTTTACAATCCAATGCGTAACGCTAAGGTCGGTGGTGTAAAATAAATTTCGTGGTAAAACCAAAATCGCTTCCACCAAATTATTTTCAATCAATTTTCTTCGTATTTTATATTCTTCGCCACCGCCACTTAGCGCACCGTTTGCCAAGATAAAACCTGCCACACCATTGTCGCTTAGTTTACTCACCATGTTCAAAATCCAACCGTATTTGGCATTGCTTTTTGGCGGCACATCATAACCTCTCCAAGGTGGATCGTCCGCCAATTCATTTTCTGCCCGCCAATCTTTTTGATTAAACGGTGGATTCGCTATGATGTAGTCGGCCTTCAAATCTTTGTGTTGATCGTCGCCAAAAGTATCAGCGGCTTTTTCGCCCAAGTTTCCACTAATCCCTCTGACGGCAAGGTCCATCTTTGCTGACTTGTAAGTGGTGTTGGTATATTCCTGCCCGTAAATAGAAGTTTCTTTTTTGTTGCCATGATGCGCTTCAATAAACTTAATACTTTGCACAAACATAACGCCAGAGCCACAAGCAGGGTCATAAATAATTCCCTTGTAAGGTTCAATCATTTCGGCAATGAGGTTCACAATGCTTTTGGGTGTGTAAAATTCACCTTTTCCTTCTGCCAAAGCAAATTTGGATAGAAAATATTCGTACACTTTACCTACCGCATCTTGTTTGGGATCTTTGGTGGTAGCAATGTCGTTAATGGTATCAAGCAACGATGCCAATTTGGTAACATCTAAACCCAAGCGCGAAAAGTAATTATCAGGCAATGTACCTTTTAAAGCTTTGTTGTTTTTTTCAAGGGCGTGCAAGGCAGTATCAATAAGAAGGGCGATGTCGTTTTGTTTTGATTGTTTAATGAGGAAACTCCAGCGGCTATTTTCTTCTAAAAAGAAAACATTGCTCATGTTATAAAACTCTGGTTTCTCAATATATTTTTCTTTGCCTTCAGCAATCAGTTTTTTACGATGCTCTTCAAACTTGTCACTCGCAAACTTCAAAAAAATTAATCCTAATACTACGTGTTTGTGTTCAGCCGGCTCAACGCTACCTCTCCGTTTATTTGCTGCGTCCCAAAGGGTTACTTCAATTAACTTGGTCTCAACTTGTCGCGGGGCTTTTTCTTTAATTTGCTCAGGCTTTGTTTTTGTTTTCAAAGGTGTTTGCGAGCCTGCGTTGTTGGTTTCTTTTTTGGCCATAAAATTTGTTAGAATTCGGAATGTTAAAATACGAATAATTAAGGAATTCGTTAATGATTGTTTGGGCTTCATCCTATTCAAATAATACCGATTCCAAAAACAGCATAATTCAATTTCCTTCAAGTTTATTGAACGTTTGTTTTATCACAACAAAAAGTTCGAAGACCTATCCTTATTTGTAAAAGCAAAAATTAATTTAAGAATGTTAAAACCTGAGTCAATTGTAAGCTGGAATCTACTGTTCTTGGCAGGCCGAAATGTCAATTCGTCCGCGGGCACATTGAACCTAACGTTTTGCGCTTAGAAGTTGTGCCGCCGTCCGTAATGTTAAATGTACGAATGTCCAACGAGATGCCAAAATAAGAAGAAGAGCGGCATAACTTTTATGCGCTGTTATGAGATCGCCTTTTATTGTCAAGCTAATTGCAGATGTTTTTTCTCAAGGGTCACGTTAAAATGTATGTCTGCCTTTAACGCTTTAAAAATTTTTAAGATAGTATCAATTGTCGCACTGTTTGAACTACTTTCAAGTTTTGAGATTTGTGATTTTTGGACACCAACTAAAATGCCTAATTGTTCTTGAGTCAAATTACGCTCTTGTCGTGCAGTTTTAATCATATGTCCTAGAACGTCCATACTTAATTCATACTCATAATCAGCTCTTGATTTTGTTCCTTTTTTACCAACATATTTGTCCTTCATTTTGGCAAGCGAATAGGACTTTATTTCTTTCTTTGCCATGATTTATTTTTTTAGTTTAATTTAAAAATATTGTTTTCTTATTTTTTCGGCGCTCTCAATTTCATTTTTTGGAACTTTGTCAACTTTTTTAATAAAGCCGTGAGTCGCCAGTACTAATGTGTCCGAAGAATTTGTTTTGTCCAAAAATGCTAAAAGGCGAATTTGAAGTCCATTGTATTTCGTTCTAAATTCGAAAATATCGTTGGAAATTTTTTTAAAAAGCTTTGGGTCATTTGTTTGTTCAGCGAGGTCAACGTTGTTAATTTTTTTTTAATTGTCTTAATTATGTAGTCCTGAAATGAATCGATTTACTTCTTCTAAAAACGTTGCCCGAAAATATTGCATTACTTTTTAATACAAATATAATACAATTATTTGTAGTTTCCAAATATAGAAACTTTGTCTGAGGGTTATGTCTGGTAAAGGTGACGCATAACTACCATATACCCGCCATAAACTCAGGGTAATCTCGCGAAATCTGCAAGATTGCCGCCACTCAATGGTGCGTTTGGGAGTCATCAAATATAATGATTTCAGCATCTATTCCATAGCCGGCAAAAGATCGTTCAGGATGTCTTCCTTGTTCTCTAGTCCTATTGAAATGCGGATCAATCCTGGCAGGATGCCCGAGGCAAGACGTTCTTCTTCACTCAGTTTACAATGCGTCGACGATGCGGGGTGCGTTGCAATGGTTCGCGAGTCGCCTAGGTTAGGGGAGATTTTGATGAGTTGTAACTTGTCCAAAAATCTAACGGCCGCCTCGTAACCACCCTTTAACGAAAAAGTCACAATGCCTCCGCCCAGTTTCATTTGTTTTTTTGCAATGGCATACTGCGGATGCGATTTTAAAAAAGGATATTTTACAAATGCGAGTTCCGGTTCTTGCTCTAATTTTTCGGCAATGTACAAGGCATTTTCACAATGCCGGTCCATGCGCAAAGAAAGTGTTTCCAGACTTTTACTCAGTGTCCAGGCATTAAAGGGTGAAAGTGAAGGGCCGGTAATGCGGCTGAATAAATAGATTTCTTTTAGCAGCTCCTTTTTGCCAACCGCTACACCGCCCAGCACACGGCCTTGTCCGTCGATGTACTTCGTTGCGGAATGCACAACCACATCAGCGCCGAATGTAATTGGTTTTTGCAGGTAAGGGGTCGCAAAACAATTGTCCACCATAAAAATAAGCTTGTATTTTTTCGCGAGCTTCCCAAGAAACTCAAGATCAATGATCTCCAGGCCCGGATTTGTTGGTGTTTCCACGAATAGAATTTTTGTTTCAGGCTTAATGAACTGTTCAATGTCTTCGGGACGATTCGCATTAAAATAAGAATAGGATATATTCCACTTTGGAAAAAACTTGCTGAAAATGCTATGCGTCGCACCAAAAACAGAAGAACAGGAAATAACATGATCGCCCGAACTTAACAGCGCGGCAAGACTACTGTAAATAGCCGCCATGCCCGAAGCAAATGCCATTCCCGATTCCGCACCTTCTAAAAGACACATCTTGTAAACGAATTCGTCTGTACTTGGATTACTGTACCGCGAATAAATAAATTCATGCGATTCGTCATTAAAGGCCGCACGCATTTCCTCGGCCGTATCAAAAATAAAGCTGGAGGTCAAATAGAGTGGGGCAGAGTGCTCATTATACTGGCTGCGCTCCATTTGTGCGCGAATGGCCTGTGTTTCGAAGTGTTTGTCGTTCATGCGGTCAATGTTATTTTGTAAGTAATTCTTGCTGTTGGCTCCAGTGTTTTGGCTACGGAGCAGTATTTTTCCAAAGAGAGTTCTACCGCGCGCTGCACTTTTACTAAGTCCAGGTTTCCTTTTAATTTAAAATGTAGAACAATGTTTCTGAAAAGCGAGTATTCGGCAATTTTTTCACGATCCCCGATGATTTCTACTTCAAAAGAATCGATGATTTGTTTTTGTTTTTTTAGAATGAGGAGCACATCAATGGCACTGCACCCGCCAAGGGAAGAAAGAAGCACCTGCATGGGACGCATACCCTTGTTTTCGCCGCCGATATCTTCTGATGCATCCATCACAAAGGACTGACCTTCTTCGTTTTTGGCTTCCATGTTAAAATGATTGTCCTTGCGTTTAATATTTATTTTCATGGTGTATAAGTTAATTGGCTGTCAGGTCCACATCGCTCCTGAATTTTGGAAGACTCAGGTTGCATTTCACTGAAACAATCCGGAGTACAAAAATCAACATTGCAGAAATGAGAATGTTCGTCGGTAGGCCACATCCAAAATGATTGAGGCTTAGGGAAAGGAAACCGCCATCCAGGCAAGCAGTGGCATAAATTTCCTTTCGGAATAGAGCTGGTATTTCATTTGTGGGCACGTCACGAAGTACGCCACCCATAACGGCTGAAAACATTCCCATAATGGCTGCGTTCAGAGGATTTAATCCAAACTCAAGAGCTTTTTCGGTGCCAATGATCGTGAACAGGGCAATTCCTAAAGTCTCGAACAGAAATAAATTTTTCCTTAAACGGAGCAGCGTTTTGTAAAATAGACTCGCTAGAATAATGGCAGCAAAAATAGAATACATTAGGTTTATATCTTTCACCCATGCCAGCGGGTAGCTTTCAATAAGCATGTCGCGAATGCTTCCGCCACCAATGGAAGTAATAAAGCCAATGAATGTGACACCAAACCAATCGGGTTTCGATTTTTCGTTGGCAACGAGTGCACCGGAAATGGCGAAAAAACCAGTTCCTAATAATTCAAGATTATAGTGTAATGACATTTTTAGGTGTTTGTTGAAAGTCCGGAAAATAATTTAGCTCCCATCTTGTTCTCAGAATGACACAAAGCTTTGTTTCGTTGACTTCCGGGCCATTTTCGCTGAGACTAATTTTTTTCATTGAGTGAATCAGTGTTTAAGCCTTGTAGATTTAAAACTGTTAACTGCATAAAACAAAAGTAACAGCTTCGCGGCTTATTTTTAAATATTAGGTTGTGGAGTTGTTCTTAAATAAGGTTTGATCTCTGTGAATCCTTTTGGAAATTTGGCGGGGATGTCTTCTGTTTTAATTGCTGTAGAAATAACCACGTCCTCGCCTTGCTTCCAGTTGGCCGGTGTAGCGACGCTGTAATGCGCTGTTAACTGAAGTGAATCTATCACACGCAAAATCTCATCAAAATTTCGGCCGGTAGAGGCAGGGTAGGTGATCAGCAACTTAATTTTTTTATCTGGACCAATAACTACAATCGAACGCACCGTAAATTTGTCGGAAGCATTAGGATGAACAAAATCGTATAGTTTAGCCACTTCAAAAGATGGATCCGCAATGATGGGATAATTGACACTTGTGTTTTGTGTTTCGTTAATGTCTTTAATCCAGAGCAAATGCGATTCTACGGGATCAACGCTAAGAGCGATTACTTTCACCCCGCGTTTATCAAACTCGGGTTTTAATTTTGCAACGCTTCCAAGTTCGGTAGTACAAACGGGCGTGAAGTCTGCCGGGTGGGAAAACAATATCCCCCAGCTTTCTCCTAAAAATTCATAGAAGTTAATAGTTCCTGTGCTTGACTCCGCTGTGAAGTCGGGTGCTACGTCTCCTAATCTGATTGACATGGTTTTCATTTTTTATGATTAATAATTAGTTGGAATGGAAAGTGTTTTTGGTTTTGCTGCTGTTCTGATACTCAGAATTTCTGAAATGTTTTTAAGACTTACTTTATCGCTCATGAGCGAAACAAACAATTTGTTTTTGAGAATGAACGCTCTGTTTTGTTGAAGTGTTTTTAGATTAATTTTACCAATCATGTAATTGTAATCGCTGCCGGTATATCTTTCGGTGATTTCCTCGAAGCGTATTTTTTCAAGATCTTCAGCCGAATTGTATCTCAGGTAAATTTCAATAAATACATCGTTGGTAAATTCTGTAACGTGAACCTGAGCGTGTTTTTTGAATTCATATTTATACCCATAAGAAAGCGCTGAAATATCTGATAGCACAGCCGCGCCAGTGGGAAGACTGCCTGCACCACGCCCCTGCAGAAATTGTTCGCCCGAGAATTTGCCTTCTACGATAACGCCGTTGAATTCATTTTCGACGTTAAACAACTGACTACTCTCTTTTACAAAACGCGGAGCAACTAATGCAGCTACTTTATTGTTTGTTAAACGTTGAATAAGTGGCGTGAGTTTTATTTTGTAGCCTTTTTCCGAGGCATACCGAATATCGTTTTCATGCAAGGTTGTAATTCCAAGGTTTAAAATTTTTTCTGGATTAATAATTAAACCAAACGCGTGAAGCGCAATAATCACCGCTTTATATTTGGGGTCAAAGCCTTCTACATCATTCGTAGGATCTGTTTCTGCAAAGCCTTTGTCTTGTGCTTGTTTCAGTGCTTCGGGATAGGTAAGTTGTTCGTTAATGGTTTTACTGAGAATGTAATTGGTGGTTCCGTTAAAAATTCCGGTTACTTTTTCAAGTTCCTCATTGTCAAAATATTCTTCCAGCGATCTTATGATTGGAATACTTCCGCAAGCGGCTCCTTCGTATAACAAAGAGACGTTATATTTTGCCTGCAAATTATGAAGTTCCTGTAAGTGGAGTGCCAAAAGTTTTTTATTGGCTGTAACCACATGTTTGCCGCGTTTTAACGCTTCACTCACAATGAGGAATGCTTCGTCGGCATCGTCAATCAATTCTACAATGACGTCAATGTCCGAATTGTCTAAAATTTCCCATTTATCGTAGGTAATGAGTTCTTTGCTGACGCTGCGTTCTTTAGTTTTATTTTTTACGGCTATCTTTACGATATCGGCTGTAAATCCGGTACTGTTGTTAAGCACATGGTATAAGCCTTGTCCAACAACACCAAATCCGAAGAGTCCTATTTTTAATTTCTGAGTCATATTTTATTCTTAAATGGTAAATACTAAATTTTGTAATGGTGACTTGATGTTGCGTGTTTTTGTTTTATAGAAATTAGAAATGGTTTTAGAAATTTTTTCAGTTTCAATTAAAAATCCATCGTGCCCAAAAGCGGAATCGATGCTCACGTAATCCGAGCCTTTAATGTGTTGAGCGAGAAATTTTTGTTCGGCTGGGGGGAAAAGAATGTCACTGGTGACAGCTACTACCAGCGTTTTGGATGTTATTTGTGCGAGCGCTTGCTCTAAGCCGGTAGTTCTTCCGCGACCGATGTTGTGGCTGTCCATAGCATCTAATAGTCGCACATAAGAATACGCATTAAAGCGGTTGACAAGTTTTTCTCCCTGGTAACGCTGATAAGTGGCGGCTTTAAAGTTTTTTGTAGTCTCGGCTGTGTCCTCTGTTTGCGCAGTGTTGTAGGTCGTATATCCCCGGTAACTTAAAAGTGCGATGCTTCGTGCTGCCGCCAAACCTTTGCTGCCGCCTTCTGCACTGTTGGAATAATAAGTGCGGTCTGCCTTAATAGCCATGCGCTGCGATTCATTAAATGCGATGCCCCAGGGTGAGTGCTGTGCATTCGTAGCAACCAAAATCAAATGTTCTGTCGCAAAGGAGTCTAGAAGCGCTAACTCTTGTGCGATCTGACCGCCCTGCGAGCCTCCGATCAGAGTATGGATCTTGTTAATGCCTAAATGAAGTCTTAACAGGTTAAAGCTTCTCGCAATGTCTTTGATGGTAATCTGAGGAAAATAATCGAACCACGCTGCGTTGCTGTTTGGGTTAATACTGAGTGGACCTGTGCTGCCATAGCACGATCCCAAGTTGTTCGCGCAAATGATAAAATATTCTTCCGGATTAAAGAAACAATTCTCTCCGAATAAACCTTTCCACCAGTCGAATACATCGCTATTTGCAGTAAGGGCGTGTGTTACCCAGATCACATTGGATCTGCCGGCGTTTAATTTTCCGAAAGTGTGGTAGGCAATTTCAACTTCGGGCAAAGTGCCGCCACTCTCAAGTAGAAAAGATTTTGTGTATTTAAATGTTTGTAAGCTCATGTTGTGTTGTGGGTGTTTTTAATTTTTTGAAATTCCTTCGGTATGGATCAAGACGATTCGTTCCTGGAAGTCTAAAAAGTTAATGGCATGTGAAAGTCTTTTTAGCTGCCCGCGAAAGCTGATCGGTAGAGAGCCGCCACGTTGTTCAATGCCATACGCACATTGAATGGCCAGAAATTCTTTATGATCTTCTTTACCTAATAAATTGAGTTCTTCTAATAATTTTGCCTGGGTGGATCTATGATTGTTCATTATTGATTTTTTTGATGTTTGCATACGAGGTTGAGGGGGAATTAACGCATGGCGTCACCTTCCGGAGCTTTGTTAATTTTCTAATGAGAGAATGGAGAAAATTAGCCTAGCACATGCAGCAAGAGCAGCACATCATCAAAAATAAAAATACAGGGGATTCAGAAGTAAACTGTTTTGGCAGTGAGCCGTCGTTTTGGTGGGAAGATGTGTGTTTCATAACTCTTTAATCTATTTGCCACTGTCCTGCAATGTGCCGGATTGAGTGTAGGAGTTGGCACCTGTTTTCCAACACTTCCTGCAACAGAAGTGCTTTTAGTTGGTTGCCAGTGGGTCATTGAGCCTATTCTCTCGCCACTTCTTAATAAATTAAAACACACCGAAATGGTTTTAATTCCTGAGTAAATGTAGTGTATTTATTTTTTATGGACCAAATAAATTTTTATAAAAATTCAATTTTCTAATGTTTATGGGTGCTTCCAACGACACAAATACTTATCTTAACGTGCAATTATACATCATGAAAATTACTTCCAGCTTCAAAAAGTACGCAGTTTGTTTTTTTATCGCAGCTACGTTAATTACATCCTGCTCTGAGGAAAGCGAAAAAATTCCCGCGTCCGCAAAAGATTTTTGTTCAGGGATTCACCGCAACGATTCACTGACGCTGAGCGAAGAGCTTGCGCCGGTAGAAGGACTGATGCATGAGAAAACAGGAGTGGTAGTTCTGGAGGACGGTGGTAACGCCATCCTGGCGAGGGCCTGGCTAAGTGAGTATGCTGAAAAAACGATCGACATCCAGTATTTTATTTTCTCCACCGATAACGTTGGCCTCATTGCCTGCGATTACCTGGTGCGCGCCGCAGACCGTGGAGTGAAAGTCCGCATCCTTGTGGACGATATTTTGGTGGATGCTGGTCCGCATGAGATTCTCACGTTAGATTCGCACGAGAACATCGAAATCAAAATTTATAATCCGGGCATCAACATAGGTAAGAACATCGCACAAAAAGTAAAAAAGTTTGCAACTGATTTTACGAAAGCTAACCAACGCATGCATAACAAAACGTTTACGGTTGACGGAAATGTCACCATCACCGGCGGGCGTAACATTGCCGACGAATATTTTGATTACGATCATGAATATAATTTCAGGGACCGTGACGTGATGTTGCTGGGAAAAACAGTAAAAAAAGTAGAGTCATCCTTTGAACAATTCTGGAACAATGCACTGAGTGTGCCAGTTACAGAGCTGGTAGAGGAACCTGAAAATGATTTTAAAGCAAAAACCCGTTTTGAGAGATTGCACCAATATGCCTGTAACCCTGATAATTTTTGGCCGCAAGTAAGAGAGCGTTTAAACACCATGCTTCAATTATTCCGCAACATTCATCAGTCAGGAGATCTTGTGTGGCTTGACAGCGTTTCTTTTGTATCAGACATTCCGGGGAAGAACGAGGACAGACCCGATCACAAAGGTGGTATCGCCACAGATGAACTTATACGCCTGGTAAGGTCTGCGAAAAGATCAATAGCCATTCAATCGCCTTATTTGGTGACTACCGACCTTGGTAAAAAATTATTTGAGGAAACGGTTAAGCGGGGTGTGAAAGTCAGGATCCTTACTAACAGCCTGGCGTCGACCGATAACCTTGAAGCTTTCAGTGGTTATCAACGCGATCGTAAGTCACTTTTAAATACCGGAGTGAGGATCTTTGAATTCAGACCCGATGCAAAAGAGCGTTACAAAGTGATGACCGGAGCTTTGCAGGAAAAATTGGATTATACGCCGGTGTTTGGCTTGCATGCAAAATCAATGGTGATTGATAGTTTTATTACGGTGATTGGAACATTTAATTTAGATCCACGCAGTGCTAATCTTAACTCAGAGTGTGTGACGGTGATTAAGTCTGAAAAGATTGCGGGGAGCGTTTTAAAAGGCATGGAGGAAGAATTTAAACCAGAGAATTCCTGGGAAACAACACTGGAGTCAAATCCCGATAAAGAAGCTGATAATTGGAAGCGCGTAAAAACAATGAGCAGAAGGGTAGTGCCGAAGAAGATTCTTTAGGCGTTGTAGTGTACGCTGTAATTTGTACCTTGTACAATGCCTGTGGGTGGCAAAGGCACAAAATCTGGCTTCTTTATAGGCTTTAACCAGGAGGTCTCACATCTCAGTAGGCATTTTATATCTGCTTTAATCACTTCATCTGCGGCATATGCGTATCCGTTAAACGACGGTCTTCAGACTTTCTCAAAAATTTTCTCACTCCATAATTTGACGAAATAAATAAGCGGCGCAAAAGAAGCAAACACATGTTTTAACGAATGCCCACTGATAAACCCAGTCAAAGAATAAATCTCATGATCAAGATGTTCTGAAAGTTTAGCAAGAAGATAAACCACGAGGATACACCAGTAATAAAATGAGAACTGGCTTTCTGACCGAAACAGCAGCAATATCGAAGGAATAAGCAACATGGGTAAAAACTGAACTAGGCCATAAAAGCGGAGGTCACCATGACCATTCAGTTCTGTTTTGTACCAATATATAACTGAGATAATTCCCAGAAATAACAAGTGAAATGAAATTCGTTTTCCTGTTAGCTGATCAATGTGTTCTGAAATGATCACTGCAAAAAAAGCCATAAATGTGACAGTCATTGGAAGGCGGTCCCACAAAAGTGCGTTTGTTGCCGGATGAAGATGGTAATAGGACGAGCCAATGCCGGTGAGCAGGATGCCAAGAAAGAAAAAAAGGTTTGCACCAAATGTTGGGTCTGGTTCTTTTTTATCCCTGAAATAAACCGTGATAAAAATTCCCAGGCTTCCGAAAACAAGAAAGAGCAGGTTAGAGACCACATTATAAAAATTCGGCACGCTGCAAATGGTCCGGGTGTCAGCGAAGCGATTGTAGTCAGCGTTTTGTGGGATGCAGGGCATAAAAAACACAACTACGGTCGCCACTACTGCGATGAAAAGAAGAAAATTTATTTTTTGTTTTCTGTTTAGCATGATTTTTATTTTATTTTTAAACTGGTCGTTTTCACTGGCCAGAGGTATTGCCGAACAACCTGCTCTACCCCTGTCAGAGGTATAGGTCGAAAGGGCTCTCAAAAACCCCTGACAGAGGTATTGCCGAACAACCTGCTCTACCCCTGTCAGAGGTATAGGTCGAAAGGGCTCTCAAAAACCCCTGACAGAGGTATTGCCGAACAAGCTGCACTACCCCTGTCAGGGGTATAGGTCGAAAGGGCTCTCAAAAACCCCTGACAGAGGTATTGCCGAACAACCTGCGCTACCCCTGTCAGAGAACTTACTCTTCAGTATCCCGAACTGATTTTGCAGCAATCGCACTGTCGCGGATATTTTTCTGCACGGCTACCGCCGCAAACAAGCTTAATAAAAAAGACATCGCATAAAAACCTTTTTCACTGCGAATAAGTTCAGCGTTCCACAGTCCTACAACCAGCAAAAGAATAGCAAGTAAAGTTGAGAACCAGCTGATGCCATAATAAATAGTTGTTACGGGAATCCCTTCGAGTTGGTCACGCACTGCTTTTTGAAGTGATACGGCCGAGAAGAGTCCGTACATGAGCACCACAAAATAATAACCCTTTTCGTTTAAGTACATAGTTGCATTCCATAATCCTACGCAGTAGGAAATTCCTCCCGCTAACAAGGCTACCCATGAGGCAGCGATAAATGCATTGGATGGTTTCTGATTCATAAGTTTGTTTTTAAAATTTATGGATCAAAAGTAGGAGGACTTAAATTCGTTCTTTTTGATAATTGTCAAAAAAATGAGTCCCGCTTTTTTTTGACGCTGTTTCGAGGATGGTTTTATGAAAAATTGGTAAAGACATTCTTGTTTTTGCAGCTCGTTTGTTAAAAGTACCCTGCACAACAACCACAATAGCTTTGGGAAAATTAAGCGGACTGTCTGGACAACTTTCCAAAGTTTCCCCTGTATCAAATAGGCGGTTTAGTAGCACCAAATAATTATCCGTGAAATCTGTGTAATGTGTGGCAAACCGTACAGCGGTAAACCCTCTATATCTCTGCCCGCATGCGGCTCAGCGTTTCCTGGCTGATGCCGAGATACGAAGCTATTTGCCCAAGAGCCGCTCGCTTTAGCAACGATGGTTTTGTTTCCAAAAGATTCAGGTAACGTTCTTTCGCAGATTAGAATTGGATGTTCAGCAAACGTTCTTCTAACTTTAAATAGTAAGTTTCAGTAATAATTCTTCCTACCCTTTCTGTTTCGGGGAAGCGCGCATAAAGCGTTTCCAAGGCATAGTAGGAGATCTGTGTGATCTCACAGTTTTCCAATGCCTCGATGTATTCGACCGATAATTTTTTCGCAATGAATGAATAAAAACAGGTCGCAAATTCATTTTCCTGTGCGAACCAATTGGTAATCTCTTTTGTATCGAGAAAATAATAGCCCCTGATTATTCCCTTCTCAATAAAATACAAGTAATTGCAATTTTTATCAAAACCAAGGATCTCTTCTCCTTTTTTAAATTTTAAGGTTTGAATAGTCTCTCTCAAAAAAACTTCTGCTTCTTTTGACAGATGGGTGAGATGAGAGATTTCTTTAATCAAATGCATAAGATCAACTATTCTCTTTTATAATAAGCTTCAGGGCTCGTTTCACTAAATATAAACTCTGTTCCTTCTGCATTCACAAAACTTATAGGTGTATTTTTTGTGTTGTTGCGAAATTCGCCTTGCGCATAAACACCAGAGCCAAATTCGCAGCTCGCATCATCAAAGGAAACCAGATTTAATTTGTTCTTTGAAAATTTAAAATTGATTTTGCAGGTTTGCGAATCTACACCTTTGAAAAATGTTCCGCTGTCTCCCTTCAGAGTTACCCGGCCGTAAAGCGATCCCATGTTATAGCGCGAAGCGCCACGATTTAAATCCATGTAAAATAAGATAGTACTATCCGATTCCGCATATAGTGTGACTGCACCGACTCTTCCTTTCTCTATGTCTTCTCCGTAAGTGTACTTGCCAGAATATTTTGTAGTAAAATAACTTTTTTTTGTGGTCTGGCTTAATAAAGAAAAGACCCACAATAGCGCTATCAGCAAGAAAAATAGTCTCATTTCGAAAATAAATTAGTAGTTGATCGTGTAAAATTTCGTACTATCTACCGGACAAAAAATGGTATCACTGTAATTGGTTTGGATGTTATTTCTGTAAACAAACCAAGTGATAATATTATCCGCGCCGCCCTTTACGCGCGTGGAAGTGAGAAGATCACATTTGCAACCGATGCCGGGAAGATTGATATAAATGTAATCGTTAGTTCCAAGAGGATTAGTCGTAACAGCTTTAACCGTTAGTGTCGCGTTTCTTGAGAGGTAAGTTACCTGACTGAATTCCTTGTCTGGATTGACGGTAAACCAGGTTATAAAATACTTTGAGTCGTAAGGTTCCGAATTTATATCCACTTTCCAACCTGCCGCAGTGCCTACCTTCACGTAGAAAGAATAACTTCCACTGTCATCGGTGGTTGCTGTGGCAATAGAATTCCAGCTACTTCCTGAACCAAGGGAAGAGCTTCCTGTACTTTGATTCAGACTGACATGAACGCCAGTAATGGGTTTTTGGGTCTGCTCATTCAACACAATGCCATTCACTAAAATGTATTTGTCAGCGGTTTTCTTTTTACAGGAAACATGGACAAATAAGCTGAGGAGGCAGAAAAGCAGGAGAGTCCGTATTTTCATAGTATCTCAAATTTAACACCTTTTTTCCAAACAAAAAAGCCGCACCAATTCAATGGTGCGGCTCTTTTCGGCTTTAATCTGTCTAAATTACTCGCCTGTATAAATCGGTTTTATTTTTAGTGGAATGTATAATCCAAAAGTGATCACCCCGTAAAGGTTTCTGCCATTGATGTATTTGCCAGCAGGAGCTTTAAAGCCGGGTCTGCTGCCGAATTCGAATTTCCAGCTGAAGCCCTGATCTTTCGGCTTACGGAATACCCATCCTAAACGGTAGCCAATGTGACTTACTTCTCCGTATTTCACGTCATATCTTAAGCCATTTGGATTTCTGAAATCTCTTAAGTGAACAAGTGGCGCGAACATTACGTCAATAAAAAAGTCTGAGTAACGTACATTAGAACGTTGACCGTATCCGCTAACATCAACAACCAAATCCCAGATCTTTCTGAACTGCAATCCGCCATAAATAGATACCATAGAGATACCACCTATTTGAGGAACGCTGCCTTTGAATGGATCACTCGTAATCGAGTCATTTGCTCTTATGTTTTTCAGATCCTTGTAAGTCTGACCGTTAAAAGTCAGGAGGGAATCGCTTACATTTTTATAGTCCAGTGTGTTATTATACGTCATGAAACCGGCGCGCAAAGCCACAATCAATCTGCATTTAGCGGGTACACCGCCTCCAATTGTTGTTGTGGTTTTTACGTTTCCGGAAGTAGATTCGCTTAACACGATCCGTAAATTTTTAATTTTCATTTTGTTTACGAAGATCAAGCCCAAGCCTGCTTCCTGTGCGAAATAGTTCCTGGTATTTTTATTCGATTTACGGTAAAGATTAGTTCCGAAGCCGGTTCTGATATCGTAATTCAAAAGCAATCTTTTTCCCATCATAGCTTCTGCTCGGGCCCCCCAGCCAAATGAATAACCGTTATGACCGTTCACATCAATAAAGAAAGGATCTACAGAGAAACTAAGGTTTTTAATATTGTAAGGGTCATTTCTGACGTAGTTGTAGGTAATCGATTGTGCCTTTGTAAGAGCCGTGTTTAAGGCTACTAAAGCAAGTATATAAGTGTATATTTTTTTCATGTTCTCTTTTTTATAAATGTTTTAGAAAAATTTGGTTAAACCGATTCTAAGTACAAAAGATTTTAATTTGGCGTTTGCAGGATTTAAAGATGAAACACCGTCTTGTGTTTTCGGTATGTAGTCCATCTTTTTGCTGTAGAAGCAAGGCATAACAGAAATACCATATTTTTGATAGAAAGAGTAACCGATGGTTCCTTCAAAATACATCCCACTTCCTTTTGTAACGTAATTTTTCATTTTATAGAGCTCATAGCCAATCTTACCGATCACGCGGAACTTGCCGAATTTTTTCAAAGCAATAAGTCCGCCACCATAATTATAGTAGGCTCTTTGTTTGAATGGACGGTCAATAGAATCGAGGTTGGAAGTGGAATATCCAAAAGCTCCAAAAAACCCGAAACGAAACTGGTCGCCGTCACCGAAAGCATAACCGAGTCGTCCTGCTGCCAGGCCACCTTCTGCTTTGGATATTTTTAGCCGGTTATCGTTTGCCTTGTTCGTTTGGGTAGCTGCATAGTAGAAAGCACTGAAATCAAGATTGGTGTACCAGTGATTAGCCAATTTGTCGATAAGCAACAGAGGTACCGGTGCCCCGTACCTGTACTTTGAAAATTGAGTATTGCCGGTGGTTTTCACACTCACAAAGCCTACCTGTAGCCCTGGAAAGTATTGGCAACTCATGCCAGGTTGCTGCGCCCACCCAAGCGTCACTGCAAACAGTAATGATAAGCTGATAATTGTTTTTTTCATGCGTGTATGGATTTATGTTGTTATATCGTTTAAAATAGCCGTTTTATCAGAGCCTTTCCGGGCTTTTCATACCGGGATATTCGTAAAGAAGAGGCTGTTTTTGTGCGTGATTCTGTGTGTGATTATTTACTGCTGTAAAGGTGGGTCTTTAGCGTGTATCTCTAAATACCCAATGCAGGGTAAAAATTTATCCGTACTGGTGGGTATATTTCTTTTGAAGTTTAGGTAAATATTTTACTTTTGCAGAGCAAACAAACCTCAGAGCCTTTATTTATTAAGAAGATAAGGATATATATTGTTGACGACCACCAGATCATGATCGACGGAATCAAGGCTCTGCTTGCTAACTCAGCCGATCACGAGGTCGTTGGCCAACAAACAAATCCCTTTCTTGCAATTGACGACCTCCCTCTAAAAAATGCGGATATCCTAATTACTGACATCAGTATGAAGGAAATGTCGGGAATCGAGCTCGCTAAAAAAATGCGGGAACTCTTGCCAGACCTTAAAATACTGGCACTTTCGATGTACAGCGACCGGGAGACCATTTCAGAGATGCTTTTGGCTGGGATTAACGGCTATGTGCTGAAGAACACGGGCATGGAAGAGCTTGTAGCGGCCCTGACTAAAATTGCTGCCGGTCAGCAGTTTTTTAGTGAGGAAGTGACCGCGGAGATGATGAAAACCTTTTCGCAGCCTAAATTGCCGCAACAAAAAGACGTGGTGAACCTTACTGCACGGGAGCTTGAGATTGTAAAACTTATTGCTGGAGAATACAGCAACGCGCAGATTGGCGATAAATTATTCATAAGTGAGCGCACTGTAGAGACTCACCGTAAAAATATTTTCCGCAAAACGAATACCAAAAGTGTGGCAGGCCTTATGAAATTTGCTATCGGCAACAAACTGCTTTAAAATTTTCGGGAGATTAAATAACATCTGATCAATCTGCAATACAGGCGGACTGCGGCGAACTCTCGCGAAAAACCATCCAACTTATTGTTGAGCTAGTTGTAACTATTTTTTTTTAAGAGTCTTGCTAAAGGAAGATGTTGTAACGAATGCAAGTCTTGCAAAATTTCCCGAGAAAAAAGCAAATCCAGAAATCCTGCATCGCATCCGTACCAGTACGGAGTTTAAATTACGTCCTGGTGGGTATTTCTACCGTTTCTTTCCATGACTATTTTTATTGACTAACAGGCAGACGCGGTAGATTTATTAATGCTGAGAAAGAGCGGCCTTTAGTGGCTGCTCGCATTTTCCTGAATGTAAATGAACAATTCATTTAAGGATTTAGAGGTATTCATGAACTCAAACAGGCATGTATGCAGATATGAAGAAATTTGTTTTTTTTCTGATCGTTTTTTTTAGTTGTGCTTTCACGGCAAAGGCACTGGTGGTGAATGCTATGGGAAGCCCTGACTTAGTTACAGGAAATGATTCGGGGGTGAATTATCAAAAAGTCTTGCAAGATTATAAAGATGCTGTGAAAGAGTATGAAGAAAAAGTAAATGAGCTCACGGTTTCTAAAAAGAATACAGAGCGCAACGTACTAGTCATCTTAGTAATTTCTTTTCTTGTTATTATTGTGTTATTATTTAGCCGCATAAGCGCGCGGAAGAAAGAAGAGCTAATAAAAGAATTGCTTTCGCAGAGAGATATTCGTTTAAGATCTATCATTGTAGGAGAAGAACGAGAACGCTCGCGGGTAGCCAGTCAATTGCACGATGGCATTGGACAACAACTTTCAGCGGCTAAATTGAATATTTCGGCCCTTCAGTCTTATTTAAAAGCTACCGACGCTACAGACAGCTTAATGCTGAAGAACGCTGTGGATTTGCTCGACGATTCTGTAAAGGAAGTAAGGAATGTGTCGCACAGCATGATCCCCAACGCGCTCGTGAAGTCAGGGCTTTTAGCTGCTTTACACGAAATCATCAGCAAGAACGGTACAGGCAATAAATTGAAATTTAACCTCGAAGTGGTGGGCGAGATTACCAGACTTGAGCAAACCAAAGAAGCAGTTTTGTTTAGGGTTTTGCAGGAAGTAATCGGCAACATTATTAACCACGCCAAAGCTACGGAAGTTGGAATTCAGTTGATCCGACATGAAAAGGAACTCAGCATTTTAATTGAAGATAACGGTATTGGGTTTGACGCAGACAGGGCCATTAAAAATAACAATAGCATCGGCTTGCGTAGCATTCAGTCGCGTATGGATTTCCTGAAAGGCAATGTTTATTTTGATTCGCGTCCAACTAAAGGGACAACGGTGAGTATTGAGCTTCCAATGTGAGGGGGAAGTTTATAGTTAATAGTTGATGGTTTATAGTCAAGAGTTGATGGTTTGTAAGCTTCGTTATTGTTAGTATTAGGAAATTGCAACGGAAGGAAATCTCTTAGTCTCTTCAGAACAAAAAGGTTAACAAATTTAACGTGAATTATTCGTCCAACCTGCGCCTGTGGATGGTCGCTGCGCCTGTCGGAGCCAGCATTCGTTAAACACAATGAACTTTTCCACAGTTTTAGAGCATCTGTGTCAAAACGGAGGACTCAGTTCTCATTCGGAAAATATTTTTGTCGGAATTTATAAAACTGGAAGGCCAGCACCACACAAAAAACAGCTGTCGGTATAGCAGCTTCAAAGTCTTTTACGACAAGATGCCTTTGCGTATAGGAACTAATAATGCTGCAAAGCCAAATAAGGAGCAGCAGGGGCATAAAAAAGAAAGACAACATGCTGGTGAAAGGACTTTGACGAATATTAGCGTTTAAATTCAGAAAGGCAGGGAGTGCAAATACAAAAGAAAGAAGCGAAAGGAACCCCAAACCAGTCATAAATATAAATGCTCCTTGTTTTTGTTCAAGCCCGTGAACGGTCTGATAGTTTAGTAGTCCGTAAAGCAGCGAAGCTCCGATCGATGCTGCCAAACAGTGAAGGAGCCTTTTAAAGAGTTCTTTTGCCATTAATTATTTTCTGAAAAATTCGGTGTGCTTGTCACCAAAATTAAAATAGTAAGCGCCTTTTGGTAATTTACTTGTGTCGACTTTGTTATCACATCCCGATAAAACTTTGTTTCCGTATTGATCAAACACATCGAAATTTGTTTTGTAATTCAGGGTAATCAAAGGTTGTTCAGTGGTTGTGAAATCCTGACTGGTCACTTCAATGTTTTTTTGGTTTGGATAATCTACCGGATTGGAATGGCGCACACTATCGTCAATTGCGGTTATCCGAACTGTGTAAATCATGCAGGAAGTGTCGGCATTAAACGTATAGGAATTTGCGCCAACGCCTTTTCCTCTCATTTTGCCAATTAGCTGCCAGGAGTGGTACCTGCGCTCGTAGATCTCCATCTGTGTATCTTTCTTCTCGTTGAGGGTTGACCAGGTTACTTTCCCGCTTTTTTCAAGCGTGAGTTTGGTTATCTCAAGTTGGTCTGATTGTGCCTGCATTTCAAAAGAAAAGATCGCGGCTAAGCATAGGATATAGTTCTTCATGGTCGGGTTCTCGTTATATATTTTGCGTTAAACTAAAAATGGAAATTTTATTTTCTACTTTACCTGTTATCTTATACATTTAATTATTGGGTGTTTCGTTTAAAATATTTCTGTGTACCTGGCCGGGCAAGACCCTGAAGACAGGGATTTTTATATTTAACTCTTTACAAAAGAATTTTATTTTTGAATCAATGTCCTCGTTCGCATAACGTGAGGAAAAATGGCCCAGGATTAAAGTCTCAATGGAAAGATCAGAAACCATTTTTAAAAACTCTTCCAGTGTACTGTGTTTATTTCTTTTAGGATTGGTAACGTCTCTTTCAGAAGCATCCAGAAAAGTAGCCTCGTGGATCAGGATCTTTGTATGGTTCCAGCGTTTCAGATCGGCCACGGGTGTATCTCCTGAATAATTTAAAACATTGGTCTGGAACTGGTCCGTCATATTTTCTTTTCCCCGCTCTACAATAAGTTCTTTGATCTTTTCCTGGGGCCGATTTGTAAATTCTGCTTTTAACTTGTTCTTGGTTTGACAAACTCTATATCCGAAGCTTTTGTGAATATTTGGTTCTGAAGGCACGTGCGTATTTCTTATGCCCTGAACAAAAAAGTCTTCTTTAATAAAAAATTTCTCCTCATTTTTCATCGGGGTCCAGACGGTTCCTTCCACGTGCGGATCAAATTTTTTGGAGAATTCAGCAAGTGCAGGAAAGTAGCCACAATCGAAGGGATAAAAAAGCTTCGGAAATCCAGACCTTGCATTCAGTTGGTTAAATTGGAGTAGTCCGGTAAGATGATCTCTATCGGCATGAGAGATGAATACGTGATCTATTTTACGTGCTTTTTGCATGAGTGCTGAAGTCACGCCATCGCCTAGGTCGAACAACAAGCCAAGTTTTTCAATAAAATACCAGGTAGAAAATAATGCTGTAGAATATCCGGTAATTGTAAGTTTCATCCGGAGACAAAATTATAAATATTCGCTGTTATTTTGGAGCGGATCAAGCTGAAAATCTGATTGTTTTGAACCAGGGGTTGTGTAAATGATCTTAAATACATTGAAAGGTAAAAGCACTGCCAAGCTCTGGCGCAGTAGTGGAAAAAAAACAAAGGAAATAAGAATAAAGCTTCTTAGGGTTTACGGGAGTGAATAATAGCGAGAATCGATAAATAGATTTGTTGCAAATCAATCTATCATATTACCCATAAAGTAAAAATAAAACGCAATAAGCCAGAAAGGAGAGCTGAGCAGAAGTATTCCAAAAAGGATAATGAGACAAGCAATGACCGATCCACCAAAGCCCTTGCCCTGGATTTCTTCTGGGCGTTTTGTAATATGATCGTCTGATTCCAAAAAAATGATCTTTAATAAAAATAAGAAATTAAAGTTAAGCCTTTTAATAGATCGCGATCTTCTAATACAAGGTGTTCGTACTGTCAAATACTAATTGACTTACGGGAATGTAAGTGATTTGCTTCGATGTCTCCACATTGCGGTTGCAAGAATTTAGATCAAATAAAATATTCAATTACAGTTTCCTAAAATCTTATATATTCGTACTCTGATTTCTGTCAATGAAAGTAAAAATATTTTTTAGTGCTCTTCTCCTGTCTTTATTAGCAATTGCCTGCAACACGCTTGCACCAACAAGAAATACAGCGCTCGAAAAGCGCCTCGTGGGGCCATGGCAAAGCGGCTCACTTAAGTTAACGATGAATACCTTTGGCAATAAAGATACTACAAGAGTTTTTGAGGTAGATGAAACTACCTGGCAAGCAAAAATGGGCATGCGTCCTATTCATACAATTTATTTTGGTGATGGTACCTTTATTTCTGAACATCGTAATTTAAAGGATAGCGTCATCTTCAGTCCGGCCGGTGTCTGGAATATTATGGGTGATACCCTTATGGTTAAAGATACTTTTCCGGAGGTGGGACTTCCTTATAAATACAAAATCGTTATTAACGAAAAGATCGCAGAGCTTACGGGAATAGAAGATTGTGATAACGATGGTACCGCAGACGATGATTATTACGGAACTATCCGCAGACAAAAACGGTAAATAGAGGATTAGTTTAACTGTGTGATCGCAGGCATCTGTGGCTTTTCGCCCACATATTTTCTACGTGTATAGTGTTTGCAAAGAAAATGCAACAATTAGCTCTTAATCACTATTTGCACTCTCCATCCGGTGTGCATACAGCTCCCGTATTTGTTTTGTCAAGAGCACCTGGATTAGCCGCAGCGTGTTCTTTCCATGCTTTGTTCAAGTTTTCAAGAAATACTTTTGAATCCTGCGCTCCTGACACTGCATATTTTCTATCGAACACGAAGAAAGGAACTCCCGAAACACCCAGTTGTTGCGATTCTGAAATGTCGCGGTTTACCTCAGCTGTAAAGTCGCTACCCTGTAAAACTTGTTTTACCGCATCCACATCCAGTCCAATCTCATTTCCGAGTTGGATCAGTACAGCGTGATCGGCTGTGTTTTTGCCTTCTGTAAAATAGGCTTTGAACAAACCTTCTTCAGCGGCGTCTCCTTTTCCTTTTGTCTTAGCGAATTGTATAAAACGGTGCGCATCAAACGAATTGGCTACTACTGCTTTGTCAAAATTGTAGTGAAGGCCTACAATCTCCGCCATATCAGTTACATATTTTATGGTCTCGCGCGTTTGGTCCATGCTCCAGCCTTTCGATTCAGCAAGATGCTGCACGGTACTTTTAGAAGGATCGGTTTTTAACCCAGGTTGAAGCTGGAAGCTTTTCCAAACGATCTCAATATTATCTCTATTCTCAAATGTGCCAAGAGCAGCTTCAAATTTACGTTTGCCGATATAACAAAAAGGGCACATCACGTCTGACCAGATTTCTACTTTCATTTTTTTGTTTGTTTGCGAAGCCATGTTACCATCTGCTTCTTTGGTTTTTAAAGTTGTTTTATTTGTATGTGTCAACTTCTTCGCTTTTTGTGCGGATACACCTAAAGGCAATGCCAACAGCGCTGCCAAAACCAGTGAAGAGAGTAAGGTGCCGGAGTTTTTTTTCATAGGCTCATTTTAATTTAATCAAGCATTTAGATTTACTAGTTGATTGGTGCCTTCTGGTTCGCTGCTTCTCAGCGGTGAAAGGGCAAAAGCCTCCGCTAATAATTCGAAAGAGCGTCTGCGGTCATTTGCATTGTGTGCCATAGCGGCAACTACAACCTCGTCCACTTCAAAATGGTTGGCAAGCCTAAGAAGTTGTTCTTTCACCTGCTCTTTTGTTCCGGAAACCACTCTGCCGCTATTACTCCTGATTCTTTCCAGTTCGGAAGGAGAAAAAGAATAGCTCTGAATTTTTTCAGGATCACCAAAGCCGTTAAATTTCCCCCGTTCAAATTGAACAAGAATATAGTCCAGGTATTTTCGCATCTCACACGCCTTTTCTTCCGTGTCAGCACAAAGTACAGAAATAGAGAGCAGAGCTTTTGGCTCCTGTAGTTGTTCAGAGGACTTAAAGTTTTTGCGGTAACTGTTTACAATTTCCGGACCAGCAAACCCATTTATAAATCGCGCAATAGCCAGTCCCATCCCGAACTTAGCTGCAATAGCGCTGCTGCCACCGCTCGAACTCAGAATCCATTGTTCAGGCATAGTGGTGGCTTGCGGCACGGCAAGTAAAGGACCGTAAGAAGTTGCTACGCTGTCAGTAAAAAAATGTTGCAAATGATCGAGTTGCTTCACATAACTTTCTTCGCTAAAAGTATTGGAAGGATTTAATAAGGAAGCTGTAATGCGGTCTGTACCCGGCGCCCGGCCCATGCCTAAGTCAATGCGTCCAGGGAACAAGGTTTCTAACATCCGGAAATTCTCCGCCACTTTTAAGGCACTATGATTGGGCAACATAATTCCTCCCGATCCAATGCGTATGCTTTTTGTTTCAGAGGCCAGCTTTACCATCAGTAATTCAGGTGCTGAACCGGCAATAAAAGTAGAGTTGTGATGTTCTGAAACCCAAAAGCGGCTGTAACCCAGCTGTTCTGCAAGTTTCACTGTAGCAACGGTTTCGTCAAGCGCACTTTTTGCACTCTGACCGTGATGGACAATGGATTGATCTAGTATTCCTAATTTAATGTGCTTCATGCAAGTTCCTTTAATCTTCTGCTTCCTGCAATTATTTTTTTCCGGTGTTTGGCGCCCCATTCATGAAGCTCACCAATTAAAGGCTTTAAAGTCTCACCATAAGTTGTGAGTTCATATTCTACGCTTACAGGTACGGTGTCGTATACATGCCTTTCTGCCAGACCATTTATTTCAAGTTCTTTTAATTCCTTAGAAAGCATTTTTGGCGTGATACCGTGAATCTCCCGCTGGATTTGCTTAAAACGTTTTTTCCCAAATGTGAGTGAAATAATAATGGGCAGTGTCCACTTTCCACTCAAAATATCCAGCGCGTCTTTCACCGGCAGCAGCATTTTCGAACAGCTTTCTGAAGAAAGGTGTTCGGGACATTTACGTTTGTCGTGTGTTTCCATGTTTTTAAGCTTCTACAAATATACGGAGAAATCAGGTATATTTTTAATAGTGGTTTCCTAAAGTATACCGGTATGCTTTTGTATACCTGCTCTAAACTGGTAATTCAATCACCTAATTTTGGCAAAAAAATAAGCAACATGAAAAAGAACAAAATTATCTACTGGTCACTAACTGGCCTCGTGTCTCTTGGTTTTTTAATGAGCAGCTTTATGTATTTGGGCAAAAATCCCGATCTAATGGAAAATCTTCAGAAGGCAGGGTTCCCTGTTTTCTTTGTAACTATTCTGGGAATTGCTAAATTATTGGGTGCTATTGCGCTTGTAAATCCCTGGTTCCCTAAATTAAAAGAATGGGCCTATGCTGGATTTACATTTGTCCTCATTGGTGCTGTATGGACACATTTGGCAACTGCTACGCCTTTTGTAGCACCAGGTGTGTTTCTTGTTCTTGTAGGAGCTTCCTATTCTATAACAGGAAGTTAGATGGTGCCAGCAAAGCAACTGATTTAAGTAACGTGAGCGTTTAAACAACTCAAACCGAAGTGCAAAAAAAGCAGGTCATTCGTAGAGAAGACCTGCTTTTTTTTGAGGTGGTATGAATTACTCAACCACAATTTTTCAGGATTAAGCTTTTGTGTTATTTTGCATAAGCTGATAAAAGTAGACACCCGATGGAAGGTTGCTTTGGATCTTTGTATTTTCACCAGTCAGTTTTTGTTCGAGCACTTTTTGTCCGATGGCATTAAAAACGACTATGGTCGAATTTTCCTGCAACAGATCTGAGTTGATCGTAAATTCTCCCGTGTTTGGATTCGGATAAATTTTCACTAATGCATTCACCGCGTGCTCAGAAATTCCAGAGCAGTTACTTACGATCTGTGTGTACGTTAAATTGCCTGTGCAGCCATTTGCCAGCGTACCTGTTACCACATAGGTGGTTGTGGATGCTGGGCTCACTTGAATGACGTGACCTGTCTTTGCCGGAACTGTATTCCAGGAATAAGTGTTAGCAACCTTTGCAGCTATACTCACGCTTTCACCTTTACAAATTACACTGCGACCGGCTGTAATAGTCAACGTTGGCGCAGTGCAGATTGAGAGCATCCAAAGATCATTCAGGTAACCATAATCGGAGGGAGTGAAAGGAATTCCAGTTCCACCAAAGAGCCACAAATTTGTGGAGTTGTCTACCCAGCCTGCTGATATTGACCGCACGCCTAGTGTATTGGCAGCAGCCGAAGTGCCCAGTGTACCATAAACGCCATTGCTGGGTGCTGTGTTATTGCCTTTTAGCCATGTCCAAGCATTGGTGGCCGGCGAATATTTCCAAAGATCATTCATGTCATCCGACAAGGAAGTTGTGTAGTAGCCGTTTCCTCCGAATGCATAGAAGTCTCCAGTAGCAGGGTTTGACCAGGTAAGACTGCTCATTCTTCCTCCCGGGGTATTGGCTGGCGCAGAAACTCCAAGAGACCCATAGGGTCCAACCTGTCCGGCAGTATTGCTTCCTTTCATCCAGGTCCACTCATTGGTGGCAATGCTATGTTTCCATACATCGTTCATCATATCGGGCGAGGATCCGCCTGCGTCAAAACCAATTCCCCCAAAAAGCCAAAAATTTCCTGAGGCATCGGTCCAGGCAACTCCTAAGTAGTGTCTGTCCGAAAACCAGGTGTTTGGATGGAAGAATTCAGTTTCGAGGCGTGTTAAAAAAAATGATTGTGAGGTTTACTGGGGTAAATGAGCGATTATTTTTTTTGACACAACGACGAAAATGGAGTTTTCGGCCAAACACTAAGTAAGATGAACCGGGCGTATTACCGGGTGCTGATGTCCCCTGTGTACCATAAACAGCAAAGGCGTTCACTGTATTTCCACCTTTCATCCACGTCCATTCGTTGTTTGCAATGTTGTATTTCCAAAGGTCGTTAAGCTCAGCGTCACTGGAGAATGCATCCAATCCGGTCCCACTGAACAACCAGAAATTTCCTGCGGCATCAGTCCAGGAAACCGCGCCCGCTCTTAAGCCTGGCATGTTAAGGGGTGAGGGAACTGCTTGCGTGCCGTAAACTCCATCCTAATAGACGATAGTATCACCATTAATCCAAGTCCATTCATTGGTACTCAAGGTATATTTCCATAAGTCGTTCATGTAATCATCATTGCCTTGTGAGTCGTAGCCAAAACCTCCGAAGAGCCAGAAATTTGCCGTAGCGTCTTTCCAACTTACGGCTCCCACTCTTTCTCCGGGATTATTTAAGGATGCCGGAGTACCCAATGTGCCGTAGGTGCTTGCCTCATCATAACTATTACTGCCTTTCATCCAGGTGTAATTCTGTGCAATGCTGCCTGCTGTAAGGAAGCAAAAGAGGCAAAAGAGCTGAGTGGATTTTTGTCTGTTTTTTTTCATGTTTAGATGGGTTTTTATTTTGATGTCTGTAGTTTGATAAAACCAAGACGTTGGAGGGGGGGGGTATTTGTTACTAACTTTCTTCTGATTTATGAACCTACGATCAGCGTTACAGTTCTCTAATGGAGAAAGCTACTGATTAGTATTAAACTTATGTGAATTAATTGTGAAGTGTAAAGGGGTAAATTCTACTAAACCAGTTAGTTAACCAACGATTGTTTAAAACAGAGTTAAAAAGGAAGAAAGTGCTATGTTAAAACCCGCTAGCTTTACACTATCTCACCATTAATAACTTAAACAAACAAAAAAATGAAAAAATCACTTACAATACTTGCGATGGCATGTACCTTAACGGGTGCGTACGCACAGGATTTAACATCCAAAAAAGGAGAACAAATTTTACCGGAAGAAAAAGACTGGAGTATTGGCGTAGACGCAACGCCATTCTTAAACTACATGGGTAATTTTTTTGGTAAGACTGCTAACAACAACTCGCCGACCTTCGATTTCTTAAATAGCAACCAGGCTATTACAGGCAAATATTTTGTGGAAGCACAAACAGCTTACCGCGCCAGCTTAAGAATTGGTTTAGGAAGCGTGACTGAAAGAGCTATGGTTACTGACCGTGTTGCTGCGGCTACTCAGACTTCAGCAACCTATCCTACAGCCGCTGGAACTGTTGAAAATAAATGGAAACGTTCAAATACGAACGTTGCTATAACTGCAGGAATTGAAAAACGTAAAGGTAAAACGCGTTTGCAAGGGTATTATGGAGCGGAACTTGGTTTTGGAATCGCTTCCACTAAAGATAAATTTGAATACGGAAATGCAATAGCACCAACCGCAACTCCTGCAATTATTGTAACCAATGCTGATAATTTTAGTGGCGCGAATAACGTAGTTAACATTTCAGGTTCAGTTCCAGGTGCACTAAATCTGGGTCGTGTAACGGAAAGAAAAAACGGATCTGCGTTCAGTTTTGGCGTGCGTGCTTTTGTTGGGGTTGAATATTTTATTTTACCGAAAATTAGCTTAGGTGGAGAGTTTGGTTGGGGAATTGCCCTGACATCGGCTGGCAAAACGTCAACAACTTACGAATCTGTTGGGAACAGAGGTGGAACTAATGTAGATGAAGTTGGAACAAGTACAATAGAAGGTGCTAAAAACGGTTCCTTCTCTTTGGATACAGATAACAACAATTCTTTATTCGGACCAGCAGGTTCTTTACGTCTGAATTTTCATTTCTAGTTAGAAGTTTTTGAATTTAAAAAGCCTTGTCGTGATAACGACAAGGCTTTTTTAGTTTAGGGAATCGGGTGATACTCGTATTGGCTGGAATGCCCATTTTAACAGAAAGTCTTTCGAGCACTGAGCGATACAATGAAAAAAAATATACGCTACACTCCTTATTTGGTTATTGGCATCCGCCCTTTATATTTTTATGGCGGAACCACTTGTGAAACTACTCTTTGCCGAAAAGCATACAGTTTCCTTATGGTTGAGCGTTCTTTTTACCGGCGTCGGTCTTATTTTTGCAGGGTTGCTTATTGCGCTGATTATTACACGTCGGCGCAGGAAAAAATAATTAGTGTCTGTCCGAAAACTAGGTGTTTGGATGGAAAAATTCAGTTTCGAGGCGTGTTAAAAAAAATGATTGTGAGGTTTACTGGGGTAAATGAGCAATTTTTTTTTTTGACACAACGACGAAAATGGAGTTTTCGGCCAAACACTAATTAGGCTTAATAAATCTACCTACTTATAGTTTTTAATCTACCCAATCAGCAATAAACAAATTGGTATCGCGTGTGCCACCGTTATTACGGTTAGAAGAGAAGATCAGTTTTTTGCCGTCGGGCGAAAACATAGGAAAGGCGTTGAACATGCTTTGGTTCGTAATCCGTTCCAGTCCGGTGCCGTCTTCATTGATCATGAATAATTGAAAATCGTAGCCTTTTGTGCTGTGGTGATTGCTCGAGAATATTATTTTTTTACCATTGGGATGGTAGAATGGCGCCCAGTTGGCCTTGCCAAGGGAGGTCACTTTTTTTAGATCACTACCATTTACGTCGCAGGTGTAAATCTCCATGTTCGTGGGCGCAACCAGACCTTGCGCTAAGAGTTCTTTGTATTCGTTAACTTCTGCTTCTTCGGTTGGGCGAGAAGCTCTAAACACCAGACGTTTTCCATCGGGCGAAAAAAATGCACCGCCGTCATAACCTAAACCCGTAGTAATCTGTTTCTGATTTTTTCCGTCAATGTCCATCGTCCACAATTCAAGATCACCACTGCGGTCGCTTGTAAAAACGATTTTTTTACCGTCAGGAGATACAGTCGCTTCTGCATCATAACCTTCACTGTTGGTGAGTTGTTGGGTAATGTTGCCTTTCAAATCTGCCACATATATATCGAAACTTTTGTACACGGCCCAAAGGTATTTTCCTTTAATTACAGGTACGGGGGGACAATCGTCGCCGCCTTTAAAAGTAGAGGCGTAGAGAATATGTTTTCCATCTTTTAAAAAATAGCTACAGGTAGTTCTGCCTTTGCCTGAACTGATCATGTTGGGTTTGTAAGTAGAATCTTTAGCCGCTTTCGCCAGATCAAGGTTAAAAATCTGGTCGCATTTTAAGCCCCATTTGGCATTGTTACTTTGAAAGGACGCATGTTTTCCGTCAAAACTGAAGTAGGCTTCTGCATTGTCGCCCCCATGAGTCAGCGTGGTTAGGTTTTTCAGGTGGTTTTCATTTTGAGAAAAGACAGTACTATAAAAAATAATCGAGAGATAGAAAAGGTAAGAACGCATGTTTTTGAATTAGTGAAGCAACAAATGTACTTACAAAAGACGAGAGTTAAAAAGCCTTAAAATCAAGTTTGTGGATTTTTATATTAGTTACATTTACAAACTATTTTAAAGTTAAACTGTTTTACCAGTGAAGAAACAAAATAATATCGATATACCCATCGGAACCAAAGCGCTTATTCTCTCTAAATTGTATTATGGAGTTCTTACTAAAACCCTGGAGGATCTTGATATTGAGCGGTATTTTTCCATTCTTTATTTCTTAAATGAGAATAACGGTTGCAACCAGCAATGCATCTGTAACCGCCTTGCAATCGACAAAACCGCAATGGTAAAAGTGATCGATTATCTGATCAAAGCCGACTACATTGAACGGAAAGTAAATCCAGATGATAGAAGAGAACATTTTATTTTCCTCACAAAAAAAGGGCAAAAGCGAACGGATGAAGTGGTAAAATCGTTTCATGCTATTGACGAAAATATCTTTTCGAGCATTTCAAAAAATGACAAAGCCACTTTTATCCATGTACTTGATTGTTTGTCAGAGAACTTAAAAACCTTGCCTGGAATTGATATTTTTTTCAACTACAAAAAAACAGGAGCTGAGGTAAAAACAGACTCCAAAAAAAAGCGTGATGCGTTTGGAATTAAACTCAACGAATTAAAAAACAAAAATAAAAAAGCAGCCTGATTTAACAGGGCTCTTTCGGATCAATACTCGATATGAAAAAAATACCTAACTGGATAATTATAATAGGGTTGATAGGCCTTCTCATCGCGTCCAAATTTCTTTTCTTTTCCAAAAAGCAGGAAAAGGTAATGTCTCCCGAAGAAAAAAAGAAAATACCGGTAGCCGTAAATTATTATGTGGTGAATTCCACTTCGTTTAGCAACGACGTTTATACTACCGGCAAGATTGGAGCTTTTAATCAGGTGGACATTCTTCCCGAAGTAAGCGGTAAAATAATAGCTGTAAATTTTAAAGAAGGAGAAACGGTAAACAAGGGAGCGCTGCTTGTAAAACTCAATAGTGCAGACCTGGAAGCCCAGCTCTTAAAAACAAAAACACAATTAAAGCTTTCAGAACAAAAGCTGGACCGATTGAAAAAATTATTGGCAATAAACGGCATCAGCCAAGAAGAATTCGATATGCAGAATAACGAACTTGCCGGCTTTAGAGCCGATGAGTCCTACATCCAGGCACAACTTGCAAAAACAAACATTGTTGCGCCCTTTAGTGGTGTGGTTGGATTGAAGAACATAAGTGAAGGCTCTTTTGTAAATGCAACTACGCCGATTGTTTCGCTCATCCAGCTGCAGCCTTTGTTCGTTGAATTCTCGATCCCTGAAAAATACAGCAGCATCTTTAAAAAAGGGACGCGCGTTAATTTTACCAATGATAATTTACAAACCACAAAAACATATTCAGCTTCCATTTACGCCATTGAACCGAAAGTAGATGAGACTACAAAAACCATTCGTGCCAGAGCCATGTACTCAGGTTCGGAAGCTTTTTATCCCGGAAGTTTTGTAAAGGTATTTGTAAATCTGGGCGAAACAAAAGATGCCCTTATGGTGCCAACACAGGCGGTGATTGCCACTTTGAAAGGTCAGAAAGTTTTCGTGAGCAGAAACGGAGTAGCCGCTGAGGTTCCTGTTGACATTGGTGTGCGCACAGATGAGAAGATTCAGGTGTTAAGAGGCTTGTCTGCCGGTGATACTGTAATTACAACGGGTTTACTTTCGGTAAGAAAAGATTCGAGGCTCAAATTCTTAAAACCGGTTAAGTAAAAATGGACATAGCCTCTTTAAGCGTAAAACGCCCGGTCTTAGCAATTGTTATGTCAATCATCATTGTGCTCTTTGGCGCAATTGGTTATAATTACTTGGGTGTTCGTGAGTTTCCATCCATCGATCCACCGGTAATTTCTGTAAGAACCAGTTACACAGGTGCCAATGCAGACGTGATTCAGTCGCAGATTACTGAGCCCCTTGAAAAAGCGATCAACGGAATTGATGGGATACGTTCTATTTCTGCTTCTTCCAATCAAGGATCGAGTATTATCACCATCGAATTTAATTTAAGCTCCAACCTTGAAGCAGCAGCCAATGACGTGCGTGACAAAGTTTCTCAGGCATTGCGACAATTGCCGCAGGATATCGATGCGCCCCCGGTAGTCTCAAAAGCAGATGCCAACTCGGACGCAATTATCTCGATGACTTTATTAAGTGATACACGTAATCTTTTAGAAGTAAGTGACTATGCTGAAAATGTGATCGCACAAAATTTGCAAACCATCTCCGGGGTGAGTCTGGTTCAGATCTGGGGTCAACGCCGTTTCTCGATGCGGATCCGTTTGCAGCCCGATAAATTAGCTGCGTATAACCTTACGCCCTTAGATGTGAAGCTGGCTTTAGATCGTGAGAATGTAGATCTTCCCTCCGGAAAAATTGCTGGGAATACCACAGAATTGACTGTAAATACAATTGGCAGACTTTCTACTGTTCCTGAATTTGAAACCATGATCATTAAAGAAGATGCCAGCAACATTGTGCGTTTAAAAGATGTGGCTAAAGTGGAACTTGGTGCAGAGAATGAAGAAACCATTTTAAAAGACTCTGGCGTGCCAATGGTTGGGATGGGACTTGTGCCGCAGCCGGGCGCAAACTACCTCGACATTTCAAAAGAATTTTACAAACGTTACGAGATTCTAAAAAAAGAATTACCAAAAGATTACCACATTAATATTGCGCTCGACAATACCCGTTTCATAAAGAAGTCAATCATTGAGGTGCAGGAAACGCTGATCATAGCCCTGTTACTGGTGATCCTCATCATCTACTTATTTTTTAGGGACTGGCTCATTGCCCTTCGACCTTTAATTGACATTCCGGTTTCTTTAATTGGCGCATTTTTCATTATGTACATTATGGATTATTCTATTAATGTATTGACGCTTCTGGCCATTGTACTCGCAACCGGACTGGTTGTGGATGATGGGATTGTGGTGACGGAGAATATTTTTAAGAAGATTGAAAAAGGAATGAAGCCCACCGAGGCGGCGATTGAAGGAACACGCGAAATTTACATGGCGGTAATTATTACATCTCTTACCCTGGTTGCGGTATTTATGCCGGTGATATTTCTTGAAGGATTTGTGGGACGCTTATTCCGCGAGTTTGGCGTGGTGATAGCGGGTGCAGTGTTGATTTCCGCTTTTGTATCCCTTACTTTAACGCCGATGCTGAATGCGAAGCTTGTAAGAAAAGATCCTACCAAAAAGAGCAGATTTTATCACTGGACAGAACCATTTTTTGTAAAAATGGATATTTGGTTTAAAGACAACATTACCAATTTTCTGAAAAAAAGATGGTGGGCACTTGTTATTTTGGTAGTATCAACCGGTGCTATTTTCTTTTTTGGATCGCAATTGCAATCAGAGCTTTCTCCTTTGGAAGACCGGAACTGGCTGCGAATGATGGTAACGGCTCCCGAAGGAACTTCTTTTGAAGTAACAGACGCTCTCATTGATAAAATTTCCGGCTTTGTAACCGATTCCGTTCCTGAAAAACAAGTTTGTCTTACGGTTACGGCTCCGGGCTTCGCTGGTTCTGGTGCTGTGAATACAGGGTTTGTGCGTTTGGCTTTAACGGAGTCTGATAAACGAAAAAGGTCGCAGGCGCAAATCGCAGCCTTTCTCAATAAAAACGTTTCTACGTTTCCCGAAGGTCGGGTGTTTGTCATTCAGGAGCAGTCTATTTCATCAGGTGGTGGACCGCGAGGTACATTGCCGGTAGCCTTTGTGCTGCAAACCCAGAACTTTGAAAAGCTTCGCGAAAAACTTCCGCAGTTTATGGAGTTGGCGAGTAAAAATGCGGTGTTTGGCGGACAGGTAGACGTTAATCTTAAATTCAACAAGCCAGAACTTGTCATTGAAATTAATCGCGACAAAGCCAGAACAATGGGCATTTCCATTGCCGATGTGGCACAAACCATACAACTGGCTTTAAGCGGACAACGTTTTGGTTACTATATAAAAGGTGATAAACAATATCAGGTGTTGGGACAAGTGAACCGTGAAAATCGCGATGATCCAGGCGATATCAAAGAGTTGTTTGTGCGGAATAATAAAGGAGAGATGATTCAGCTCGACAATGTAATTACGGTTGTGGAACGCAGTAGTCCGCCACAATTGTATCACTACAACAGGTATCAATCTGCTACAATTACCGCAGGGCTTGCTCCTGGAAAAACGATTGGCGATGGTATTGACGAAATGAATAAGATAGCGGCGCAAGTATTGGATGAGAGTTTCACCACTTCTTCAACAGGTGCTTCACGTGACTTTGCAGAAAGTTCTTCTAATATTTTATTCGCCTTTGCTTTAGCGCTTGTACTTATCTATTTATTATTGGCGGCACAATTCGAAAGTTTTGTAGAGCCATTGATCATCATGCTTACGGTTCCAATGGCACTGTCAGGCGCACTTTTCTCGCTGTGGTATTTTAATCAGACCTTAAATATTTTCAGTCAGATTGGTATGATCATGTTGATTGGGTTGGTTACCAAGAACGGCATTTTGATCATCGAATTTACGAACCAGTTGCGTGAAAGAGGTATGTCTGTTGGCGAGGCCTTGATTGAGGCTTCTACCGCAAGGATGCGCCCGATTTTAATGACAAGTCTCGCAACCATTTTAGGGGCCTTACCAATTGCATTGGCTTTGGGCGCAGGTTCTAAAAGCAGGATGGGAATGGGAATCGTGATCATTGGCGGTTTATTATTGTCCATGGTACTTACCTTATTTGTTATACCGGCTATTTATTCATTCATGATAAAAGATAAAAAACAGGATGATCACAAAATTTAACCATAGCGGAATGCATTCTATGAGAAAAAGAGCGCTTGTGATTTTTACGAGTTTGTTCTTTCTTCTTTTCCTGCCGTTCTTTGCGAAGGCGCAGGATTTCCTTTCGGTAGAAGATGCGATTAAAATTGGCCTTGCGAAAAATTATTCGGTGATGATTGTAAAAAATCAACAAGAGATTGTAAAGGCCCAGAATAATTTAGGAAACGCCGGCATGTCGCCAACCGTTACCGCACTCGCAAATCTTGGCCTGGCAAGTCTGAATTCACATCAGGTTTTTAATACCGGTGTGGTGCAGGATAGGGTGGGAGCGCAGAACAATACTACCGGCGCTTCGATTAATGCTGCGTGGAACGTATTCGATGGACTCAGAATGTTTGCCGTAAAAAAACGATTGGATCTTAACGAGCAGTTATCTGAGTTCCAGCTCAGGCAGCAGATGGAAAATACGACCTATTCTATTATTGTAACTTACTACAACACGGTTAAGGTAAACGAGCTGATAAAGGCTGCCAAACAAAATTTGCAAATTTATGAAGAACGTCTTAAAATCTCAGAATTGAAATTGCAAATAGGCTCTGACTCCAAGGTTGAGGTTTTATTGTCAAGATCAGATGTCAACAAGGCGAAAAGCGCCATCATACAATTGGAGCTTGATCGTTTGAATGCCAAAGTACTTTTGAATACTTTATTAGCGAGGTCAGCCGATGTTGATTACACCGTCAGCGATTCCATCGTGGTGGATTATAATCCAAACCTGGGCGATTTAAAAAAGAGCGTCACACAAACCAATTCTTCTATCCTTATTTCAAAACAAAATGAGTTAATCCTTTCGCACGGAGTAAAAGAAGTACGTGCAAATAATTTGCCTTTGATTCAGCTGAATGGTGCGTATATTTATACGCGTAATCGGAGTCAGGCCGGTATCGTGTTCCTGAACCGCCAGAACGGTCTAAATGGTGGACTTTCCGCTTACTGGCTCCTCTTCAATGGTAACAGGAATAACCGCCTTGTAAAAGAAAGAAATATTCTTGCTTTGAACCAACGTTATGTGACTGAACAAACGCAATTACAAATTGACGGATTGGTTTATGTAAGTTACCGTTCTTATTTGCTAAATAAGCAGATAGTGAGCATGGAAACGCAAAACCTCGCAGATTCAAGAGAAGTGCAGACTATTTCTTTGGAAAGGTATAAGATTGGTAAAGCGAATCTTTTGGAAACTATAGAGACGCAAAAAAATCTGGAAGATGCGCAAGTACGTTATATCAATGCCCTGTATGCGATTAAAGTTGCCGAAGCAGAGCTCCTCAGGGTTAATGGCAGTCTTGTAAAATAAGGCTTAAAAAAATTTGGAAAAGTTTACGGGGAATGTTCGGATAATTTTTCCAAAGTTAGGTGCAGACGACGGACTGCTAATCAGGGATAAATTTCTAATTTCATCCCGGTAAAACCAAGATAGAACATGACCTCGATTGTTAAAGCGAATCAACATGATTTCCGGCTGCTCGCAGAAATAGGAAAACTATCTTTTATAGAATCACACGGACACAGTGCTACAAAAGAGATTATCGATCAGTATGTAAATAAAAAATATACAGAAGAGGAAGCGCTTAAAGAATTAAGTAATCCGGAAAATAGTTATTTCTTCATTTTACACAATGGAAAACCGGCTGGTTATTCGAAGATCGTTTTGAATGCTTCGCATCCCAACATAGCCGAAAAAAATGTCACCAAGCTTGATCGTTTGTATGTACTCAAAGAGTTTTATGATCTGAAGCTCGGACTCCAACTTTTTAATTTTAATTTAGATTTATCGGAGAGCGCTCAGCAATCTGGCATGTGGCTGTTTGTATGGACAGAAAATCAACGCGCCGTCAACTTCTACACGAAAGCAGGTTTTAAAATGATAGCTGCCTACAATTTTAAGCTGACAGAGAATCATTCAAATCCGAACCATCAGATGTTTCTTAGGTACTGATGTGCTCAGGGTAAGCCCTGTTTTTTATATAGTCATGCTGGCTGGCATATTTATTGAAGTGTTTAAGGAAATAAAAATCACTACATGAAGCGCTCAAATATTGTCAACTCTGTTTTTTCAGTTATTCTCGGATTCTTTTTACTCGTTGAAGGCATCTGGGGATTATCAAGTGATGTAGTATTCGGTTTTCTTACGACGAACAATATTCATGCGGTCATTCACATCCTGCTGGGTGCTGCCGGGATTGTGTTGGGATTAAAACAAAACGCGGGCGGCTTCTGCACGTTCTTAGGTATTTTGCTTATACTGGTCGGAATCCTGCGCTTTGTGCCAGGCACAGATGTCTTGCTTGTAAAAATGCTGAACATAAATGAAGCGGTGGCTTATCTCAATATTATAGTTGGGGTTATTTCGCTCACCGTGGTTTATTATAAGAGACCGGGTGAATTAAGGAATTAAGAATAGGTGAGCGATATTTAGTTTTCAGGCCATGAAAGCAGATGAAATAAATAGTATAAAAGTGTACGATGAAGCAAATTGACAAACTGCTTCAAAAAACCAACGAAAGCAGGAGTCGTCGAACATTTACAAAAAAAGAAATTGGAAGCCATGAAAGGGCTTTCTTTAAATGCTGAAAATTATGAAGACTACATTCCTTTAATGCCAATTAAAAATACCATTTACGCTTACTAATATTTCGGAAAGACTTTAGAAAATTGTACTTGTTTTAATCTCTTTTAGGGTTAATTCCTAGAAGCTGTGCTTCGATTTTTTTTGCCACAGATTTCGCAAATTACGCAGATTTTTCTATCAGTAGCATCCGTTTAATCTGGGGCTTATTTTCACCGATACATCGCAGCTCTGCTGCGGGGTATTTGATTAAATCGCAGCGCCCTTTGTTTTTATGTGATAGAAAAAAGAACGACACTAGTATTTCCCAAAACGCATCTGGATCACTCCTAAAAATGCTTCTTTGAAAATTTTGGTACTCATTTTACTTACGCCGAGCACCCGGTCAGTAAAGAGAATAGGGACTTCCACAATTTTAAAACCGTTTTTATAAGCGCGGTATTTCATTTCAATCTGAAACGCATAGCCCATAAATCTTATTTTGTCTAGCTCAATGGTTTGCAGCACTTTCCTACGGTAACATTTGAAACCTGCCGTTGTATCTTTTACGGGAATCCACAAGATCATGCGCACATACACCGAAGCAAAATAGCTCATTAAGATGCGGCCAAGTGGCCAGTTGCTGATTTGTCCGCCTTTGCAATAGCGCGACCCAACCGCCACATCTGCATTATGTTCGCAGGCTTCGAGTAAGCGCACCAGGTCTTTAGGGTCGTGACTGAAATCACAGTCCATTTCAAAAATGAAATCGTAATCCTTTGCCAAAGCCCATTTAAAGCCATGAATGTAGGCCGTGCCTAATCCGAGCTTGCCTTTACGTTCTTCGAGGTGTAATTTTCCTGGAAATTCTTTTTGAAGCAATTTTACATGATCAGCAGTGTGATCGGGAGAACCATCATCCACAATTAATAACTCAAACGCACGCGGTAAAGAAAAAACGGCGCGAACCATTTTATCTATATTTTCAATCTCATTATAAGTCGGGATTATGACTAAATTTTTGCTCATTAGAGCCAACGAATATAATAGTTTTGCCAATAAGTAAAAATAAAATCTCAGGTTTCGTTTTCTTAATAATTGCCAAAAAGCGTACTTTACGGGCAGTAATTTTAATTGAGACCCTTTCCTTTTTTTATAAGATGTTTTAGCCTCATTGCACTCAGCTGGTGTTTTGTAAGCCGAGCTGTTGCTGTAAATCCCCTGGATACGCTTCCTAAAAAGAAACGCTACACTTTTTTGCCAGTGCCCATTTTATTTTACACGCCTGAAACACGTTTTGGATATGGTGCCAGTGCCATTTTGCTTTTCAATTTTAAAAATGATAGCGCTCTTGCACCAAGATCAACTGTCAGTCTCGGCTTCGCGTACACGCAGAATAAACAGGTTTTGTCTTCTTTGCCTTTTAACCTCTTTCTTAAAAACCGCGCCTGGCAGGTTTATGGGGAGGTGACCTACAACAAGTTTTTTTATAATTTTTACGGAGTAGGGAATGATCAACCCATTGATTTTGTAGAGCGTTATGGTGTAGAGTTTCCGAGGCTGAGAATTACTGCCTTGAAAAAAGTTGCTCCTCATTTTTATGCAGGATTAAGATATGCCTTCGATAAATACAGCCTCTTTAAACTGGATACAACCGCACAGCTAAACAAAGGAACGGTGCCTGGCTCCAAAGGAGGCATTGTATCCGGGTTCGGACTGGTAACTCTTTACGACAGTCGCGACAATATTAACTATCCTTCTAAAGGAATCTGGACAGAGTTGGTCTTCTATCACGATAATCCTGTAACAGGAAGTTCTTTTAAGTACACCCGCATAGCATTCGACTTTTGTAAATATTTCAGCTACAAAGAAAATATTCTTGCACTGAATGCTTACAGCATTTATTCTAATACAGATGTTCCTTTTTTCCAGATGGGCGTGCTGGGTGGTCAGAAAAAAATGAGGGGCTTTTATGAAGGACGTTACAGGGATAATAATGTAATGGTTTTTCAGGCAGAGTACAGGCGACATTTGTACTGGTTTCTGGGGATAACGGTATTTGGAGACATCGGTCAGGTAGCGAGCCGTTATGAAAGGTTTAATGCTCAGGACTGGCGTTATACGTATGGACTTGGCCTAAGAATAAGACTTGATCCCGTACAAAAGATAAACCTCCGGATAGATTTTGCGGTGGGGAACAAGAAAATGCTGCCCTATTTCACACTTTCTGAAGCGTTTTAAAAGCGTTGGATTTCTTGCAGCTAAAGGTATTCAGCGATTTTCAACAGTCTTGTTAGGGTAAATTAAGAATAATTCTTTTCTGTGTAAGGAATTAAGCTCTAATTTTACTTTGTGCCAAAAAAATTCAATGTAAGAGCTTACGGTCTTTTAATCCATGAAGGAGCTGTTTTAGTTTCTGATGAATATATCAAAACGAATAAGATCACAAAGCTACCCGGTGGCGGGCTTGAATTTGGTGAAGGTTTGAGGGATTGCCTCGTCCGCGAGTTTAAGGAAGAACTGAACCTCGCTATTGAAATTGGCGAACATTTTTACACCACTGATTTTTACGTGACCTCTTCTTTTGACACGAATAGCCAGGTGATAAGCGTTTATTACATGGTAAAACCCTTGGGAAAACTGGATTTTAAAATAAGTGCAACCCCACATAATTATGAGAAAAAAGAAGGAGCCCAATCTATGCGCTGGATCAGTTTGAAGGAGTTGAAAGAAGCTGATTTTACTCTGATTATTGACCGGAAAGTAGGGGAGATGCTCATAAAACAGTTTAACTAAATTAATTTGTTCAAAACGCTGGCCATATTATTTGTGAGGTTCTACCAGGCTGCCATAAGGCCTTTGTTGCCAAATGCCTGTCGTTACACGCCTTCCTGTAGTCAGTATTCTGTAGAAGCGCTCAATAAATACGGAGCTTTAAAAGGTGGATGGCTGTCTTTGAAACGCATTGCACGCTGCCATCCCTGGGGCGGACATGGCTACGATCCTGTTCCTTAGTATAAATTTAGTAAATTTGTATATGAGCAAATTCAGTTTTTTTCTAAGCACTTTTGTCATTCTTTTGGGCAGCGCCTGCACCAAGGATACTCAAATAGAACCAGAGCCGCAACAACCTACTGTAGCACCAGTTGTGACTTTTGATTTCCAGGCAAAAGTAAAGAATGAAGTACTGATTCCCGATACAAAAAAGTACACAAATTTCATCAACGATAGTTTTACGGTTACAAAACTCAACTATTATGTTTCAAATCTTAAATTAACACGTGACGACGGTTTTGTGTATTCAGAACCGAATAGTTATCATTTGATGGAACACGTAGCAAATAAAACCTCTTTTAAACTCACCGATGTTCCGGAAGGTGATTACACGAAGATTGAATTCTTGATTGGTGTGGATAGTTTGAGAAATGTAAGTGGTGCGCAATCGGGTGCTCTTGACCCTGTAAACACAATGTTTTGGGACTGGGAACAGGGCTATATCTTTTTCAAAATGGAAGGAAGTTATAATACGGAAACCCTGAAAGAATTTGGCGATTACGCCATTCACATCGGCGGTTTTTCGGGACCAAATGCTTGTCTCCAAAAATACTCTGCTAATCTAGCCACTCCTTTGTCTGCAAAAAATAACAAACAGTCCAGCGTATTTTATAATGTGCAGGTAGACGAGATTTTCATTAATCCGATGAACATAGATTTTACCTACTATTATTCGCACATTAGCGATAAAACGTTCAAGGATATTTCGGTTAATTACAGGGACATGTTTGTGATCGCTAAAATTCAGAACTAACGTATCTTCCTTATCATTTTTAGTTATAGAAATATCAGGTTAAACTTCACATACTTTTTACTGTTGTTGGTTTTTGCGGGTGCAAAAGCGCAAAACATTCTTATAAAGGGTAAGGCTCATCCTTCCTATGCTGGTAAGGTTATCCAATTGTTTTCATCCACGGATGGAATTACAAACACACGACAAAAAGAAAGTCAGGACACCATTGAAGCAGATGGCTATTTCGAATTAAATTTTCAATCACTGCACACACAGCCTGTTTTTTTTAGGATTGAGAATGTGGTGGCGCAATTGTACGTGCAACCCGATTTTGTGTATGGAATTACGATTCCAGAGTTGAACAAGGATTTTAATTATAACAACGATGCTGATCTTCCCATAAATATTGGTGTTGTGGGCAATGATAGCACAGAGTTAAACGCCCTCATTTTTGATTATCAGGAACAATATAATAAGTTTTTTTTGGTGGAAGGTGGTAAGTTCCTGGGGCGTCCCACCATGTTTCGTCGAGCAGACTCGTTGCAAAAAGCGAGTTACACCCGGTATGCAAAAACCAACAATGAGTATTTTAGGAGTTACGTGATTTACTTCATTGCGGCTATAAATGCCAGTGTTTCAAGGGGCGAGACTTACCTGATCAATTCCTACATTACAAACCGTCCCATTCAGTACAAACATTTTGAATACATGCAGTTTTTTAATGCCTGCTTTAAGGGATATCTGAATACAATTGCGTCTCAGTATAAAGGACAATCGCTTTACAATATTATTAATGTAAAAGCAGACTATCAGACACTTTTAAATTTTGTAAGGCAGGATAAGCTTCTCAAAAACGATACCCTTCGCGAATTGGTGATCCTTAAAAATCTTTGGGACTTTTATTTCAGCTCTGATTTTGTGCCTGATGCAGTGGAAGACATTGTTTCGCAAATAAATGTCACCACTAAAATTAAGGAGCATAAAAAGATAGCCGCTACCATGATGACTTACTTCAATAAAATGCAGGTAGGTTCGGCGGCACCTGGTTTTTCGGCACGTAACAAGGAAGGTACTATTTCAAGCCTGAGTGCTTTTAAAGGCAGATGGATTTACGTTAATTTTTTCTCTACCAAAAATATTGAGACCCTACGGGAAATGCCAAAAATTGCGGCAATAAAAAAGAAATTCGGCGACAAGGTTGTGTTTCTGAGTATTTGCCTCGACGATAGTTTGAAGGCTTACACGGCTTATTTAAAAGCGAATCCAAAATTTGATTGGTCTATTTGGTACAGTAATGAACGCTCTTTAACTAAAACCGCTAAGGAGAATTATTCTGTTACAGGAACCGAGGCTTATTTTCTTATTAATAATTCCGGATACCTCGCGCAAAGTCCAGCACTATCACCGTCGCAGGGCATTGAATATAATTTGAATGTGATTTTTAAAGTACGACAGAAAACCACTAAAACAGGGATAAGGTAAAATTAATGACAGGGAAAATTAATAAAGATTCTATCTGGCAGGAACAAATTGTTTACGAAGACAACCACATTATGGTGGTGAACAAACTTCCTTCAGAGATCGTGCAGGGCGATAAAACCGGTGATATGCCGATGAGTGATAAAATAAAAAACTTTATTAAGATTAGAGATAACAAACCTGGAAACGTTTTCTGCGGCGTTATTCATCGGCTCGACCGGCCTGTGAGCGGACTTATTATTTTTGCGAAGACTAGTAAAGCGCTTTCCCGCTTCAACGAACTATTTCGTGAAAAGACGATTCATAAAACTTACCTGACCGTTGTAAAAAACAAACCACCAAAAATTTCAGACAGGCTGATTCATTACCTTAAGAAAAATGAAAAGACAAACATGTCTAAAGCGTTTGAAAAACCAACAGGCGACGCATTAAAAGCCGAGTTAGAATATGAATTATTGGCTTCTTCAGATAACTACCATCTTTTAAAAGTAAAATTATTTACGGGGCGGCATCACCAGATCCGCACTCAATTGTCAGCCATTGGTTGTCCTATAAAAGGAGATTTAAAGTATGGATTTAACCGCACCAACGAAGGCGGCTTCATTCATTTACACAGTTTCCAGTTAAATTTTGTACATCCTGTAAAGCAGGAGGAAGTGAGTCTTCAGGCTTTCCCGATCACTGATGATGCTGTGTGGAATTATTTTAAATCTACACTGGATCTAAAAATGTAATTTCTTTTAGCACTCAATAACGAAGGGATCCCTAAAAAAGATACACCTTGTTCGTAAAATTAAAGTCTGTAACATTTTCTTGCCTGCCGGTTTATAATTGAAATTATTAAAACCACCTCATGGCAAATGCAAAAGAAACCCCGCGTCAGAAGATGATCAGTCTTTTGTACCTTGTGCTTACCTGTTTATTGGCGCTCAACGTCAGCAAGGAAGTCCTTCATGGCTTTGTGCACATTAACGAGAGTATTGAGACGACGAATTCAAATTTCACCAACACGACACAAAAAATCATGGAGGCTTTCAAAGAAGCTATTCGTCAGGGAAGGTATGAGTTCGCTCCGTATTATCAGAAAGCACAAAAAACAGATGTTTTAACGCAAAGGGCTTATGGGTATCTCGATAGTCTAAAAAAAAGTGATCAGCTATACAGAAGATGAAAGAGGTGCTGATACCTTGAGCCTTGGCGAGGTTCAAACACTTTATAATTATGACAAGCCTACTTTTTTCCTGGTTGGTTCCAATGAATTAAAACCAAAAAGCGGAAAGTATTCTGCTTCGGAACTAAAACAAACTATTCATACGCTTGCAGATTCTTTGGAGTATATGATTGATAACATGAAAGACAAAGTGGGATTGAAGCTCCCAGAAAGCGATTATCGTTTATTAAAAAGTCGAATTAAACTACTAAGGCCACTGGACCACTATAAAAATGAAGAAGGCCAAATTGTTACCTGGGAATATAAAAACTTCTACAATCAGCCGCTGGCCGCCGTGGTTACCAATCTTTCAAAACTGCAGAGTGATATTCGGAATATGGAAGGAGAAATGATAAATGTGCTTGCCTCAGCTTCAGGAAAATTGTCCGTTAAATTTAACCAGATGTAGGCGAGGATTGTACTGGTAAGTCAATACATCCATGCGGGATCTTTTTTTTCAGCTGATGTATTTTTAAGCGCGGCTTCAACAGATTTTAAAGAAGATAATCTCCAGTTTATTATGGGAGAGATGGATACTGCTACAGGCGTTATGGCAAAAGACGCGGTTATATTGCCGATAGAGAGTGGAACCGGTAAAATTAATTTTCCAACGGCGGGCATTGGGCACAAACAAATAAAAGGATGGATCAAGTTTAAGGATGGAACCGGAAAGTACAACTATTTTAACTATGAGAAGGAATACATCGTTGCGAACGCGGCAGTGGCCGTGAGTCCGGATAAGATGAATGTATTTTATGCCGGAGTTGACAATCCACTGACCGTTTCTGCCGCCGGTGCTGCCACTGCTGATTTGGTAGTAGATATTAAAGGATGCGACGGTAATCTGCAAACTGGCAACAATGGAAAATACATAGCACGCGTTAAAGGTACCGGAACCAGCACCATTACAGTGTTTCAAAAAACGGCTGGTAAACTTCAGCAGCAAGGAGCGCCTCAAGTATTTCGCGTTAAGAGATTTCCGAATCCACCCTTGAAGATAAGTGGAAGAGTGGTGAACAGTAGCCTTGAAATGAAGATGACCGAAGCAAAGATCATAAACGGTATTGGATTGGATCTAAGTAATTTCGATTTTAATGCGCTCTTTAAAGTCAATGGATTTACAATTACTATTATAATTCCGGGAAGAACGATGGAGTCGTTCAAATGTCCCGGTAGTCGCTTAAATCCAGAGGCCATTGCGGCACTTTCCCGCCTAAGAAGTGGTTCAAAGATTTACTTCGAAGATATAAAAGTACAGTCTCCTGAAGAGCAACGTAAATTTCCAATGGTCAAAATTGTAGTTAAATAAAAAGGGATTTAGCGCCTTGTATATTTTCTGTAATTTCGTGCTACTATGCAGAATTACGTAAAGCCCTATACAGGCGAAGCTATTTTTAAAATAACAAGAAAAAGGACAGGGGAAGAAAAGATTGGAGAAACGGTACTTAGCGGTTCTGCTAACTGGGTCAGTGATCTGCGGTCTACACCGGCAAAATTTGTGGTGTTTGGAATTCCTGAAGACATTGGTGTACGGGCTAACTATGGCAGAGCAGGGGCAGCTACCGCATTCAAACCGGCATTGGATAGTTTTTTAAACCAGCAGAATAATGGTTTTTTAAATGCCGCTGATGTTTTTATTTTAGGTGAAGTGTTTGTAGACGATCTGATGGCGAGTGCTGCGGAACTGGACATGAAAAATATGAAGGACCTTGAAAAACTCCGGGACCTGGTTTCCGTGCTGGATGAACGCGTTACCAGTGTTATGAAGTTACTGGTTGGTCTCCATAAAATTCCTGTGATTATTGGCGGGGGGCACAACAATTCTTATGGCAATATTAAAGGAGCGTCGCAAGCACTTCATGAAAAAATAAATGTGATTAACTGCGATCCGCATCTCGATTTTCGTCCGCTCGAAGGCAGACATAGTGGTAACGGATTTAGTTATGCGTACGAGCAAAATTTCCTGAATAAGTATGCAGTGTTCTCCATGCACGAACAATACAATAACAAATCCACGATTCAAACATTTATAGAAAACCCACAGTCCTTGTTTTACAATACTTATGAGTCTGTTTTTGTGAGAGAAGAGCTTACTTTTAAACAGGCGTTGGATCAATGTATAGGCTTCACAAAAGGTAGACCTTGCGGACTAGAGATTGATCTCGATGCAATTACGAACGTACCTTCGAGTGCAAAAACAAGCAGTGGTATTTCACCTGCGCAGGCAAGGCACTATATTCATCACTCCGCTTCCAATCTGAACATTGTTTATTTTCATGTTGCAGAAGGTGCGCCAGTGCTCTCTCATATCAAAGCCGACAACAAAACCGGAAAACTCATTGCTTATCTGATGACAGATTTTATTAAAGCAGCTTCCGCAAAAGATAATTAGAATTAACAAAAAAGGCTGCCTAAAATTAAGCAGCCTTTCACGGGTTGATTGGGCAGTATTTTTATTTTACCAGTGCTACGTTGCCGATTTTTTCTGTGAGATTACCTTCAGCATCTTTGTATTTAATTTTATAGATGTAAGTATCTTCTTTTAAAGGTTCGCCTTTGTTTTGAACAGATCCATCCCATCCCTTGTTGATATCTTTTGTGCGGAAGATGGAATGACCCCAGCGATCAAAAATCTCCATTTCAAAAAATTTAGTATCAATACCTTCTTTTGTAAACACAGGAATAAACAAGTCATTCAGTCCATCAAAGTTTGGCGTAAAGGTGTTCGGTATAAAAATATTATAGTTGTTTTTTACTTCAATAGTTTTTGTTATTTCGTCTTTACAGCCTAAATAAGAGGTTGCAATCAGTGTAACTCTGTATCTTCCTATTTTATCGAAAGTAAGTGCCGGAGAGGCTTGTGCACTCTTCCATACATTTTCAACTTTCCACTCGTAGGTATTGGCTTTGAACTCTGTGCTCAGGTTAGTTGTTTGTATTTGCGGCTCAGAAATGTAAATTTCTTCAGGCACCGAGAAGTCTGCCGTCGGTTGTTCTTTGATCACGATTTCTCCGGTTTTAACGGGTGCAGCTTCACAGCCAATATTATCTCTGTAATTAAGCTGAACATTGTATGTTCCGGGTTTTGTAAAGATGTGACTTACATACGTGCCTTTAAGTGGTTGAGATCCATCATTATATGTCCATACTCCTTCTCCTGTTGTTTTATCGGGGATGTTAAAAGTGATCTCTGTGGGTGCACAGCCTGTGTGGGTGCTGGTAACAGCAAGCGCAACGGGATTGTTTCTCACTTCAATTTGCATCACTTTGCTATCCGGACAAAGAGTTTCTGTCGGCAGAGAGTGTGTCATGTATGTGAAAGAGTTAGTCGCGTCAAGCTCAGCAAACGCCGGGGTGAACATATCGCCAAGCAAACCTTTACCACCTAACCATTTGCCACCCGGATTTTCTACCAGGCTACTTAAGTTAATAGCAGCATCGTTTTTACAATATGGACCAGCTTGTTTCTGGAAGCCCGCAGGTACAAATTTTTCAACTTTAATAATGGTCTGTGCATAAGCTACACAAGGTCCTGCCGTAATACTGTAGTTAACAACATTATCACCTATGATTCCGGCAGCAGGATTAAACTTTCCTTCGTTCGAAACCATTCCCACACTTGCTCCGCCGAATAAACCTCCCGCAGGACTTACCTGCAATTGCACAGGTAAACTCTTGTTGCAGAAAGGACCAGCTTGCTTTACAGAAGGCGCGGCTAAAGAAAATACATTTACTGCTATAGAAGCAACATCTGGACACAGACCGCTTGGCGAAGATGCTGTCTGGTAAACAAGTGTGAAATTTCCAGAACCAGTAGTTGCGGGATTAAAACTTGTTCCAGTGATTCCAGAACCACTCCAGGTGCCCTGATTGCTAAGAGTGAACGGCGATAAATTTACAACAGCACCAGTATTACATAGATCAGGAATGCTGGATAAAATAGTGGCAGGTACAAAAGCTTCAATGCTTACAACCTTGTTATCTTGTCTGAAACAATTACTGTTTCCGGTAATGTATTGGATAGGATTGTTTCCTACAGACGTTAGTCCCGGAGAAAACAAACCTGTAGACGAAACATAAGAAGAAGTCACCCAATGTCCTGAATTTTGATTCACAGTTAATTGAAGTGGACTTCCATTATTACAATACGGACCTACCTGGGTGATTTGCGGAGTTGGCGGGTTTAGCACCGAAACCGCAACGGTAGAAATATCAGGACAAAGCGCTGCATTTGGAAAAGATGGTGTCGTATAACTTATTGCAACTACTGTTGTAGTAAGACCTGTAGGGTAAAACAAATTGTTTAACACGCCAGAGCCTGACCAGCTTCCAGTTGTGTTTTGTACAATGCTCATTAAATTAAAAGCAGTGCTGTTATAACACAAATTATTTACAGTACCTGTTAAGGCTGCGGGAACAAAACGGCTAATAGAAAGAAGCGTAGAATTGGTATTAAGACAAGGCCCGACATTTACAGTATAGGTTGCCAACAGCACGGTGCCGGTTGTGTTAGCAGGAGTAACTAAACCCGTGCTGCTTAAACCTGTGTTAGGCAGCCATCCGCCACCGGTAGGCGTGACAACCATATTAAACTGACTTGCATTTGAACAAAATTCGGGAACCGATGTAATAACAGGAGTAATTGTTTTTGTGACTGCTACAAATAAAGTCGTGCTTGATGCGCACACCGTTGGATTCGGAGTCGAAGGTCGCGTATAAGTAATCTGGTAGTTTCCGGTATTCAGATTGGCAGGCGTGAAAACGTTGCCGGTTACCCCGGTACCCGACCACGTTCCTCCAGCAGTATTCTGAACAATGTTCATCAGATTAAATGCGGGATTTGTAACACACAAAGGCGGCACCGATGAAGTAAGCGCAGAGGTATTGAATTGCGACACCTGATAAGTGCCGGTTTTGCTGGCCGTACATGTATTTATATTGATGGAATACACGAACGTATTTGTGCCCATCGCAATATTGGTGTTAGAAGGTGTAATAAAACCAGCTGTAGCACTAATAGGACTATTTGCAAATCCTGTGCTGAACGTTCCACCAGAGGGGGTCGTTTGGATCTGAAAAAAAGCTCCCGTATTGCATAAAGCAGGAATTGTTGTAATAGTGGGAGTAGGAGGATTAACAGCAGTAATAGTCATTGATTTTGTTACCGGACAATTAATGGTACTTGGTGTTACAACAATGGTATACACAATGGTAGATTGTGTACCTACGGCGAGAGTAGGATTGATAATTGAAACGTTTGAAGTTGTTCCAATTAACCAGGTGGTAGGCGACCATGCGTACGTGTATTGCCCTAAATAAGGCGGGTTTGTAAAAGTAAGTGAAGCTTGCATGTTATTACCGGGACATAGTGTAGGTGAAACCGGGCTTACTGTGTAATCAAACACAAAAGGTGAAATTGAGAAAGTAGTACTGTAGTAACATGACCCGTCATAAGACTTCACCGAATAGGTACCTGCAGATAATCCTGTTAAGGGGAAAGTAAAAGAAGAGCTACTCGACGGACTTGACACTGTGTTGTAAGGAGGAGTTGTTCCCATCGACTGAATCTGGTAAGAGTTTTGTGCAGGAGGAGAGCCAGCAGCAGGGGCAAGGTTAATCAAAGCCGTTCCGTTATTACCGCCGGGGCAAACCCAGCTTTTATTAGTAACACTTAAGAAGCCTGGAGGTATAGATGCCATTGTAAACTGAACCGAATCCTGACAACCATAGATACTGAGGTAAGTTAATGTAATGATCTGGCCGCTAGTAGGTGGGCTTATCGTGAGGCTAGGGGAGTTGCCTCCTAAACCTGCCGCAATGGGTATAGTGCCGTTATACCACTGAAAATTGCTTCCGCCAATAGTAGAGAGGTACGCTAGATTCCCACAAAAAGGTTTATAAATACTTTGTACACCAAGAGGCCCGGTACCAATAGTTACGGTTGCTACGGCCGATCCGCAACCTGCAGATCCGAGTCCTGAGATAACTATGGAATATATTCCCGGTGCTAGTCCTGTGACTACCGAGGCTGTACCGATGACGCTGTTGGTCGAATTTATCCAACTGTAATTATAACCTGTGCCGCTGCCGTTTCCGACCACAGTCGCTGTACCACTGGCCCCGCCGGGGCATGAGGGTGCGGAAGCGATTCCCGCAATATTTACAGAAGTAAACACAATTGTATTTGTTGAAACGAAAAGACATCCGGACGGTGTCATTAAGTTCACCGTATACACGGTTGCCGGAATTGGGTTTTGGATATTAAGCGTTGCTAATGTTGCTTGTGAAGGTGGAATAACGGGTGCGTTAGGAGGAGCAACCCATGAATAAGTGGCGTACCCTGTTGGTGCGGTAATCTGGGCAACTCCTGAGCCTGCGCAAAAGCTTACAGGGCCGGCGATAACGGCTACCGTACCCTGTGAAGGACTACAATTTCCACAAATTACACTTCCGCCACATTTTGCATCAAAATACAGTGAACCATGATGAGCACCACCATTGCAGTCTCCATTCACAATGCGCATGGTAACACAGGTGCCTACGTATGGTGTAAGGTCAATGTACTTTACCTGCCAGTTAGTCCATGAAATGCCCGCAGTAGTAGAATAGCCTGTCGCACCGTTCTGACAGTTCGCTCCCGGAGGCGTTAAACTGATGGAAGAACATCCCAGAGGAGCGCCGGCGCAATCAAACATATTGATAGTAAAAAAAGGTTGGGCGCAACAAAAGTGCCCTGACCCATTCCATGAGCCGGCATAGGCAAATTGAAACAAGGTGTTGGCGGTGGTTACCGGAAAGGTAGTACTCATGCGGGTAACAGTAAATCCTGGAGTAGCGTCATTTAATTGTGCAACACGCGTGCCGCCCAAGGGAGAGTTACCAAGATTTCCAATCCATGGAACACCCAGAATAGGCGTATTCCTGATCCAGAACTCAGGACTGCCGGCAACCCAGCCAGGAGCTGTAGGAGTGCCGCAGCCAAGCGTTTTTCCGAGCGAACTTGTGCTCTCCACAGTCCAGCCAATTGCAGCGTTTCCAATGTTAGGATAAGCACCTGCCGCTGTTGCTTCAAAGTCTTCATTCACACAGGGCGCAACATTAATGCTGTTTGAACCGCCAATTGGTTTACTGCTGGAGATACCTAGACTGCTGGGAACAGCAATCGGAGCAGGCTTTGCTCCATAAGCACCTAACTTATATTTAGCATCGATAAAATCTCTTTTTCTGTAATTCATCACGCTGATGAATTCCTGACCATAATAGTGGTTGGATAATAACTCAGCTTTAACTTCTTCTTCCTTAAATCCTTTTAACGAATCACCATAATAATTCTTATAGTCTTTTAGTGAACTTTTTGAAAGATAATTCTGGTTGTTAATAAAATTTGCTTTTGAATCCAAAGGATCTGATTGCAAGGCTTCAGAAGAAGAACCAGAAGTGGTTTTAGCCGTTTGACCGGTTAAAGATGAGCCCATTAGACACACAACAATCGACAGGGTGTTGAGTAATTTTTTCATGGTAGGTTTTGTTTTATATAAAGGTACGCCACGGAAAGCCCTATTGTCAAGGTCTTTCACTCATCTAATCTTAAGTTTTAATAAGTGAATTCTGTTTTACTCGCCCACTCTTCACTTTCACTCAGCGAGAAATAAGAGTTTAAGAATGGTGTAATTTTTTTTGAACGGTTTATTAGGTATAGTTTTGAGTTAGTATTTTTAGTAATGGATTATACCAGCCGACATGCTGATATTATAGAGAATAGCTTCGATAATTGAACTAGGTTTTTTGTTTGACTGGTATTAATCCGCCTGCGTAGTACTTTCAGAAGTGGAATTCAGGAAGAGTTGGATCACAAAAGAAAGGATCATTACCATCAAACACCCAATAACATTCAACCATAAAAATGCGGTGAGTTTATTTAACCAGGCAAATATAATGAAGGCTTCTGTAATTAAGGCGGCGTAAAAAACAGAATGCCCTCTTATCTTCTTCATATAAAAAGCTACGAGAAAAATTCCAAGAATTGTTCCGTAGAATAAGGACCCAAGAATGTTGACGGCTTCTATCAGGTTGCCAAGTTTACTGGCGTATATGCCTACAACAATACAAAATAAGCCCCAACCAACGGTCGTCCAGCGGGAAGCAGACAAGTAGTGTTTTTCGTCGGCATCTTTTTTGTAGATTCTTTTATAAAAATCTACCACAGTTGTAGAAGCGAGTGAATTTAATCCACTGGCCATTGATCCCATAGCAGCGAGAAAAATAATCGCGATCAGTAATCCAATAATACCTTTTGGAAATTGTTCTGTAACAAAACGCAGAAAAATATAATTCCCATCATTTGTGTCGGCCTTTGGATCGTTCTTCTCGAGTAACTTTGGAACTTTTTTCCGGATCTCCGTTACTGCTTTATCATCTTCCTGCACCTTGATACGTGCCGCGTCCATCTGGGCCTCGTCTTTTTCTTTTATAGCCGTTACCAATTCCAGCACATGATTTTGTTTTTCGATGCTGGCAATTTCGTAAGCATTTTCAAGCGTTTTGTATTCGTCTTTGTAAGGACTGTTTTCAATTCTGTTGATTTCTACCTTATTAAAAAAGATGGGTGCCTGATGAAACTGGTAAAAAATAAATACCAAAACACCGATCATTAAAATAATAAATTGCATCGGTATTTTAAGCAAGCCGTTCATCACCAAACCTAAACGACTTTCGGTAGTTGATTTTCCTGTTAAATACCGTCCTACCTGCGATTGGTCGGTTCCAAAATAAGAGAGCTGCAAGAAAAAACCGCCTATTATTCCCGACCAGATGTTGTATTTGTTGTTGAGATCAAAATGGGTGTCAATGGCATTGAGCTTGTTCATTTTACCAGCAATGTTTAATGCATCTATAAAACCAATGTCGGCCGGGAGCATTTTAATAACCAGCCAGGCAGATAAAAATAAACCAGAAAAGATAATGGCCATCTGAATCATTTGTGTATGTGAAACAGCTTTAGCGCCGCCATAAACGGTGTAACTGATCACAATGATCCCTGTAGCAACAATCATCAGATTAATGTCCATGCCTAAAATGGTAGACAAAATAATGGCTGGCGCATACATCGTTATTCCAGTTGAAAGGCCGCGCTGAAGCAGAAATAAAAATGCTGTGAGGTAACGGGTTTTGTTATCAAATCGTTTTTCAAGGTATTCGTAAGCAGTGAAAACATTTAGTTTTCTGAAAATGGGAATAAAGGTCACACACAAAACAATCATGGCCAAAGGCAGACCAAAATAGAACTGAATAAATCTTAAACCGTCGTTAAAGCTTTGGCCGGGTGCTGATAAAAAAGTAATAGCACTGGCCTGTGTAGCCATTACCGAAAGGCCTACATGATACCAGGGCATTTGTTTATCTGCTAGCAAGTAACCGCTGAGATCTTTTGTACCGCGACTTTTCCACATGCCATACAGCACAATGAAAAGAAGCGTGAATCCTAACACATACCAATCTAAAAGACTCATTTAAAATATTGGGTGAAGAGATAAAGAAAAGTAATGACCAGCACTTCCACAACAATCACCAGCGTATAAACATTACGCCAGGTTTTTAAAATTGGTGGATTTTTATCTTCCTGTTCTGCCATCATCTATTTGTTTTGGGGCAAACTTAATAAATTTGCAAATAAACGGTAAGCGCCGGGAACACCCGCAGGCAATTCTCTGAAAAATACAAGACCGGTGTAAACAAAATTACCTGCGCCGTACTTAGCAACAATCAAACTTCCAGTACTCGCTTTTTCTTTTGGATCGTTTATACTGAAAATGGTTTCGTAATTTTTATCAATGTCTTCCGCAAAATAAATTCCGCGTTCCTGCACCCAACCTTCAAAATCTTTTTGAGTGATCTGGTTTGGAAAATTTAAGATAGAGTGTTTATCGTTCACAAACCTGATCTCTGCTTTTTCATCGGTAACACGGTCACGTGAAATAGAGTAGGGGTAAGGTCCCATTTTAGCTTGCAGCGGACCTACACGGCTGTTGGTGTTGTATTGCACAATTAAGTTTCCGCCATTTTTTACATACTCCATTAATTTATTGTAATGGATCTGGAGTCTGTCATTTGTATTATAAGCACGAATGCCGGTTACAATGCTTTGGTAGTTTGAAAGATCTTCGTTGCTTAGTAATTCATCGGTTAAAAGAGTAACATTATACCCCACTTGTTTGAGGCAGGCAGCCACATCGTCGCCAGCACCTGGAATATAAGCGATATTAGCCCGCGATTTTTTAAGATCAATGTTCACCAGCCCAGCTTCTGCATCGCTTAAAATAAACTGGTACGGAATGTGGTCGTATTCAATTCGCTTAATACTTTTGGCATACGTTTTAGAATCCACCACCACAGAGGCTTGCAGCTTTCCATCTTTTGAATCTTTCGTTGCTACCAGAATTACTTCTACCAGCATCTCTTCTCCTTTTGCAGTCAATTTTATGGTTGGATCTTTTATTTTGATGTCCCATCCTGCACTTGCTTTCAATTGCAAGGTGCCGCTCACATTGGGCATATTCGCGTTTACCGTGATAAAAATGGTTTTTGGGTTTGAATCTGTAAACAAAAATACTTTTTCTGGAATTTGAATCGTTACAGGAGGCAAGACTTCAAATGGCCTGTAAATTTCGCCTTTAACAGGATCGGTAAATTTATAAACGAGATTACGCTCTATTTTAAAATTAAGGCCACCTATGCTGAGATTAAACGTGACTTTTACAGCGGCATCATTTTCAGGCTTCCCCGTTAAGGATTTTGTTTTTACTGAATATAAACCTGCACTGTGTTTTTCGTTCAACCAATAAGGATTAGAGTAGGGAAGGTCGGCCGCCAATTTTTGTTTACGTTTAAAAGTATACAGTTCGTTCGGTTTTAAGTCAAGGCTCATCGTTGTGTCGCTTGTTCCTATGTAATTAATGCCGGTGATTTTTATATCGGTTTTGTTGCGGGCTACTATCTGAGCGGTAATACTCACATCCTGCTCCGGAATTCCCGTAAAGTCTGAAGCAAAGCCTTCCAGCCAAAGACCAGAACAGGCAAATAAAAGGACTTCCGTTTCTTTTAATTTTTGGTGTTTCCAATAATTCAACTGTTCGTTTTTGGAATCGAGTGCTTCTATTTGCTTATAGACAGAAACCAAGGCAGGAACACTTTTTTCAGGTGCCTGAGGATTGTAATCGCGAATACATTCTTTCAAAGTTTTTTGGAGAGTTTCTGTGCCTCGCATTCTGTCCCACTTGGTATTGACATCTGCCAACAAATCTGTTTTTGCACTGTCGCCTTTTAGGAGTTTAAAATATTCGAGAGACTGGCCGCGTTGCTTTGCAGAGCCGAAGCCCTGGCTTTTATGCATAGAGCGACTTTCAGAAGCTATCTCGCCATAACTTTTTCCGAGTAGTGGATTAAACACACCTACATCAATCTTTAGCTGGTCAGGAGCGGTAGTATTTGTACTTCCAAAATTAAAAGTGTTCCAGAAAATACGTTTGGCTTTCCATACTTGTGTGTACTTTAACTGTTCAGGAAAACGTTTTGGATCTGCCGCGGCGTCAAAAGCTTCTACTGCTAAAATGGCCGAGGCCGTGTGGTGTCCGTGACCACCTTCTCCGGTGGTTGGAAAACGGCAAATAATTACATCGGGCTTAAATTTGCGGATGGTTAATACAACGTCTGATAGAATACTGTCCTTATTCCAGAACGTGAAAGTTTCTTCAGGATTTTTGGAATACCCAAAATCATTCGCTCTTGTAAAAAATTGTTCAGCACCGTCCGTTCTGCGGGCCGCAAGTAATTCCTGCGTGCGGATGAGGCCAAGGAGTTCGCCTTGTTCTTTTCCGATGAGGTTTTGTCCACCATCCCCGCGCGTTACGGAAAGATAACCGGTACGCAGTTTTTTCTCATTGGCAAGATAAGCTAAGAGACGGGTGTTCTCATCGTCGGGATGGGCAGCGACATAAAGTACCGAGCCCACCGTATTTAATTTTTTCATGCCCTGCAGAATTTCGGCAGAGTTAAGTACCTGAGTAGTTTGCGCAAATGTAAAGGAACAGTAAAAAAGACCTGTAAAAAAAGTGGGGACAATTTTCTTCATGCGGGTTATGTATTAATAGAAAGATTTTAAAAACTGATTTTGAAGATAAGTATTTATGATGCGGATGAAATGCAAAATTGGTTAAAATCTTTTAAGAACTACCCTGGAAGGGTTCAGAGGAGAGATATAGGCGAGTCGGTCAAGGGTTGTCATAAACCCAATCCAAAGTTTTTGGTATCTTCGCATAAAATTGCCGGTATGACTTCATTTAATGACCTAAATCTCTCAAAACCACTGCTAAAAGCCGTGCAGGACCTCGGACTTGAAAATCCGACGCCTATTCAGGAGAAAGCTTTTTCGGTGATCATGTCCGGCAAAGATGCAGTGGGAATTGCGCAGACCGGAACAGGGAAAACCTTTGCTTATTTATTACCGATCCTTCGTCAGCATACTTATTCAGAGCAGCGCCACCCACGCGTACTCATTGTGGTACCTACCCGTGAGCTTGTTGTGCAGGTGGTGGCTGAAATCGAAAAACTTTCAACTTATATGAGCCTTCGCGTTGTGGGCGTTTATGGCGCATCCAATATCAACACGCAGAAACAAAAAGTTTACGATGGTCTCGATATTTTAGTAGCAACGCCGGGAAGGTTGATTGATTTGACTTTAAGCAGAACTTTGCAATTCAGTGCAGTTAAAAAACTCGTGATTGATGAGGTAGATGAAATGTTGAACTTGGGCTTTCGTGCCCAATTAAAGCAGATTCTGGAAGTGTTGCCTGCAAAGCGACAGAATTTAATGTTTTCTGCTACGCTCACGGAAGACGTGGAATTACTTATCGAAAAATATTTTAATGCTCCCGAATATATTGAAGTCATCACAAGGGGAACACCTTTGGAGAAGATTATTCAACAGGCTTACGAGGTTCCTAATTTTTACACGAAAGTCAATTTATTGAAATGGCTTTTAAAAACGGATGAGTCAATGACACGGGCTTTGTTATTTGTGCGGAATAAAAAAGTAGCTGACGATCTTGAAAAAGAATTTGTAGAATTTGCGGACGAAATTGGGATCATTCACTCCAACAAATCTCAGCCACAAAGGTTTAACGCGGTAAAACAATTTCAGGAAGGCACGCACCGCATGTTAATTGCGACAGATGTGATCTCGCGTGGACTTGACTTAAAAGATGTAACGCATGTTATTAATTTTGATATGCCGAAAGATCCGAGTCTTTATATTCATCGTATAGGAAGAACAGGTAGGGCTGATAAAACAGGGATTGCCCTGAGCTTTATCACAGAAAAAGAAATGGACATGCAGGAGCAGGTGGAAGAGTTGATGGCTAAAAAAATTGACATGCTTGATCTTCCTGAGGATGTTGAAATTTCAGATGAACTCACTACAGATGAAATTCCCGCCGTAAGAGATAAAAATCTTAAAAAGGCTAAAAAGCTGGTAGCACCAACAGGCGCTTTTCACGAGAAAAAAGCCAAAAATAAAAAAGTTCAGTTGGGTGGAAAACGCCGCCAGGAGAAACAACGACGAAAGTTGGAAACCAGCAGAAGTAAACGCCAGCGTTAGAAGAAATGAAAAAAGAGCGAAACATATTCGCTCTTTTTTTGTGTGACATCAGGGTGAATTATTGTTTCACAAAGATTCCGGTTACCACGTAGTTTATTCCGCCTAATTGTTCCGTGTGTTTTACTTTTAACGTAGTACCGTCATTTGATAGCACAGTATAACTTATAGTTTCACCTCCAAGGCTTGTCGTAATGATGGTTTCATCAGTGTTCCACGCCCATGTGCCGGTTTTAGTCTGTGCATCATTTGTATTACATTTTGTTGCACCTTCATCTTCCTTGTAAATATTAGGAGTGTCGAAACGGTACAAATCATCTTTCTGACAATCGTCGTATTGAGAATAGAAGTCTGTTACGCCCAATAGTGCCGGATCAACGGTAAGTGCCGTGAGTTTAAAATTTTTACCGGTAAGCTTTTCTGTATTGGTTGGAGCAGGGGTAACAACCGGCGTGGGTTCCGGGTCTTTTTCGTCCTTTTTACAATTGCTTAAAAATAGGGTTGATCCTATTAACAGGCCTAGACTTAGTGTTTTGAATGTTTTTAAAGTGTCCATTAGTTCGTTTTTGAGTTTAGGAAAGATAAAATCATGCCAGTTGAATGGAAGTTATACACAGGGCCAGCGAGGCTAGATATCAAAGGACTCTGGGCAAGAGATGCTACATTCTGGCAAGAAAAAACCACCCGAAGGTGGCTCTTTTTAGAATTGTAAAAATGTGTTAAACTTATTTTATCTCCACTACAAGAAATTTTGAAGTACTCCAGAAGTCTTCAGGTTTTGTAATGTTCAAAGTTGAATACCCGTTTTCGCCTTCTGTCCAGGTATATGAGCCTTCCGGATGGTGCGTTACTAATTTAGGCTTTTTACCTTGAATAGGAATTGACTTAGCCTCACGAATATCAAGCTCTGTAAAAGAAGATCTGTTCTTGGTAAAAGCTGTTGCAAGCGCTTCTTTTTTTCCGACTCCTAAAAATCCGCCTTTTTTCTCAACGATGTTTTTCTCTTTTAATTCTTTGTAAGTTCCATAAGTGAAATAGGCCTTGTTAAGATCTTTATCCAATTTGCTATTGGTTTCTGTTAACAATGCTTTTTCAGATGACAATACTTCGTTTGCCATTTGCGACTCATCCAGCTTCACATTCAGATCAGCAATTTTAAATTCAGCCTGTGCTAACTGCTCTTTCAACATTGCAATTTCCTGTTCTTGTTTTTCAATACGCTCTTTTGTTTGTTTGGCAATTTTTGCCATAGCGCTGTTTTGTTTACCAAGTTTTTTAGATTGTTTGGTGAGTTGTTCAATTTTAAATTTATTATCTTCTAATAAAGCGTTGATCAAGCTTATGTTGTGCAGGATTTCTTCTTTTTTGGTAAGACTTTCAGTGGAAGAAGTATTAGCAACCATACCTTGTTTGTCGCGAATCATATCGAGATTCTTATTGATCTCATCCATGGTCTTCACCATTTCATTTTCGATAGAATCTTTTGAAGAACTCATTACCTGCACTTGTGCCAGGGCAGCTTCTTCTTTTTCTTTATTTGTGCAGGACGTAAAGAATAGTCCTGTTGCCAAAGCAAGTGCTAGCGTGAGTTTTGTTATTGATTTCATAAGTTTAATAATTAAAGTATGGAATTGTTAAAATCCGTTTAAAGGTAATAATCTTTTAATCACCTGCAAGGGCTGGTTCATAAAACAGAATTAATGAGCTGCAATTAAAGGTCGATTAATTGAAGGATGGTAAGGACTTCATAAAAGGTAAAAAGAGGAGTGTTCTGATAAACAAAGAGTGTTATTGTTTAGGAAAATCACACCGCAGCAATTAAATGCCAATATTATAATGATATAAGTTAAATAAAAATTGACATTCATCAGCTTATGGCTTTTTTTCGGTAAGTTTAAACTTTGAAATAAATGCACTTTTCTAGCTATAAAAAGAGATCGTTCGGCGACGTTTTGACGAGGTTTGTTGTTTTTTTAATTGGATTTTTACCTGTAGCCCTTTATTCACAGGCTATTGGTGTAACCGCGCCGGCTGCAACCGCATCTTATTGTGCAGGTTCTACCTTAAATGTCACCTACACTATTTCTGGAACTTTTTCTAATACGCCAGCAGCCAATGTTTTTTCTGCGCAGATTTCTGACGCCACTGGGAGTTTTGCCGGAACTCCTGTCACTATTGGCACCCTTACCACAACTAATGCCGGGTTTATCGTATGTACACTTCCATCAACTTTACTTACCAGTGCTTTATACCGTTTCCGGGTAGTGAGCTCAAATCCTGCCATTAATGGGTCTGATAATGGAGCTGATCAACTCATTTATTCCATCACGCTGAATGCTCCCACACCAGCGCAATCTTCTTTTTGCCAGAATGAAACTTTTACGGTTGGTTTCAGCCAATCTACGTGCCCTTTTGTAAATATACCTTCTGCGAATGTTTATTCCATCGAACTGTCAAATGCTTCCGGAAGTTTTGCGAGTCCTTTGGTAGTTGGCACATATACTGGCACTACGCCAGGCACTGTATCGTGCACAATACCGGGTGGAACCGCTGCCGGAGCGGCTTACCGTATGCGTGTGAGTTCTTCAACTCCTCCGGTTACCAGTACCGATAACGGTTCCAATCTGGTCATTGCGGCTGCGGTTGGCACGCCCTCTGTATTTGGTGTTGGAAGGTGGAACGTTTATTGTTACGCGGCCCGCAACAGTTATAGCGCTAATTACATGGGAGTGTATACGGAAACGGCTCTTCCTTTTAATACAACCACCCGCTGGGGCGCCACTGCAAGTCCGAGTTCTGCGAATGCTACCGGAGGTAATGCTTATACAGGTTGTACAATTTTACCGGCTAGTTTTTCTTACGTTTATAAAAGAACCAATATTGCTTGCGGCTATTACCAGTTAGATATTCCCAGTCACCGCCATGAAGTTTATGTAATTATTAATGGAAATATAGTTTTTACGCACACAGCCAGCGGAGATGCACACACGAATATATTTAGGGGCATTATAGAACCAACGGATAGCATCGAGATCAGATGTTCCAATTTAACGGGTTCGGGCAATCTCCAGCTTGCATTTACAAAATTAAACCAGGTTACTATGTCGGCCCCGGTAACGGTTTGCGCAGGAACCAGTGCTACATTGATTGCTACCAATACCGGCACGCTGCCGGTTAATTTTGCGTGGACACCGACGGCAACAGCAAGTCCCGTCACGGGATCTAATGTCATTGGCACACCAGTGGTAACAACTACCTACATCGTTAGGGGTACAGAGCCGGTAAGCGGCTGTGCTGTGTTTAGTAACTCGGTGGTTGTAACTGTTAATCCTGTCCCAACAACCAATGCGACCATAAGCACAACGGTAATCTGCAACGGCTTCACGAACTCATCCCTAGCAGCTACCGGTGCGAACACCTATTCCTGGGCACCCGCGGCAGGATTAAATACAACCGTTGGCATTTCTGTTATTGCGACTCCTACGGTGACTACAGTTTATACGGTTACAGGTTCAAACAATTGCACAAGCTCCACTGCTGTGAGAACAATCACAGTGAGAAACCCTCCCGCATCGCCTTCTCCTACAGCATTTGGAAGTAATATCTGGAATGTATACTGCTACAACAACATTGCGCTTACACAGTACTATGGTTATTACACCGAAAATAACCTAAGTTTTGACAGCCGTAACCGATGGGCTGCTAGTTCCAGTCCAAGTGTTGCGCTTACCACTACAGCTGGCGCTGGCTATTCTGGGTGCAATCTTGTTCCTGCGGCGCATGGCACCATTTCGAAACGAACAAACTTTGCCTGTGGTTACTACCGTTTGGATATTAGTCACGATGATAATTACACCTTGTTTGTTAACGGCGCCAATGTGGCGTCTCACGTAGGAGCGGGCGATACGCATATAGGAGCGTGGACCGGATTTCTGGGGAACAATTCTACCGTAGAAGTAAGGCAGATTAATACCAGTGCGGGAAGCAGTTATATTGATGCAGATTTTATTCCAGTGGCCGTTCCGTTTTTAAGTCCTCCCGTTACAATTTGTCTGGGTACCAGCACAACTTTTACCGCTGGAAACATTGCGGGCTCCAGTTATTCATGGACACCTTCTATAGGCTTGAGCACAACTATTGGAACTATAAGTAGTTGCTCGGCAACTGTCAGTACCAATTATATCTGTACGGTGACCGATGCGTTTACTGGCTGTCAATCTGCCACAAGCGTTTCTGTTACCGTCAATCCCGTGCCCGCTACATCTGTAACACCCATCACTTCTACAATCAATTGCCAGGCAGAAACATACACGCTAATTGCCTCCGGCGCAAATACTTATACGTGGTCACCGACAGCCGGCCTGAGCTCAAGCACCGGTTATTCTGTCATTGCATCCCCTTCCGTCAATACGGTTTACACGGTTACAGGAAGTAACAACTGTTCTGCTCTCACGGATGAGTCAACCGTGATTGTTGTGCCGCTGGTTACGCCAACTGTTTTTCCAATGGGTACCTGGAACGCGTATGTTTTTAATAGTCTTACTTACACAAATTATTACGGATATTATACGGAAGACGGGTCGGGAACCAGTGGTTATGATTTTAATACCACCACCCGCTGGACACCAACGGTGAGGCCCTCAAGCGCCAATGCAACCAACGGACTTGCGTACAAAGGATGTACTGTTCCTTCTACTGCCTTGTCCATGAGTTTTAAACGTACCGGTTTTAGCTGCAATACTTATTCCATTCATGCTTTAGCCAATAAAGACAATGTTGTACTTCTTATAAACGGAGTTCAGGTGGCAACACGCGCGGCATCCACAAACACAACGGCTTTATGGACCGGTGTTTTATCTAATATTACGACAGTGGAAATAAGGTTATTACAAAATTCAGCCACGGGAAGTCTGAGCGTTAGATTTACTCCATCCACAGTTGGCTCTTCTGTATCAGTTTGGTCAGGCGCTGTGAGTGGGGATTGGTTCAACTCAAATAATTGGTGTGGTGTTAATAGTGTACCTACTGCAACAGACGATGTTATTATTTATAATTCAGGAACTTCTTTTCAGCCGACCATTACCGCAGCAGGAGCCACTTGCCTTGATCTTACGATCTCACCTGCAATAGCAGCTTCCGGCACGGTTTCGGCGATTCCTGCCGCAAGCTTGTTTGTGGGTGGTGCTTTTGGTCTCGACGTTTATGGCGATTGGTTAAACAGGGGATTTTTCTCGCCAGGTAGCGGTACCGTAAGCATACTTGGCACCGGACCTAAATCAATGAGTTGCACGAGTGCGCAAACACTAAGCAGACTTGTTATTAATAATTCAGGTGATGTAACGCTATCTGCGGGTATTCACAGAATTTCGGGTACCATGAATTTTTTATCCGGTGTCGTTAAACTGAATGGTACACTTCAATTCCTCGATAATTCAACCGCTACAAATGCCAATGATGCTTGTTACGTGCAAGGCGCGGTTGTAAAATTCGGTAACGAGGCATTTACTTTTCCTATTGGGCTGGGTGGCATCTACCGGCCTATCTCTATTTCAGCGCCGGTTTCAGTATCAGATAATTTTACAGCGCAGTATTTTTATGCAAACCCGAGTCCGCCCTACACCAGCACTTCTAAAGATGCCGGAATTGATCATATTAGCAGCTGCGAACACTGGATATTGAATAGAACGGGCGGCTCTTCGATCGTAAATGTTACCATGACCTGGGATGCAAACAGTTGCGGCGTCAACGCCCTGAATGACCTACTCATAGCGCGTTGGGATGCCGGCCAGGTGAAATGGAAAGATCATGGGGGGATTAATATTACTGGTAATACATCTGCCGGTTCTTTGCAAAGTAGTTCTCCGGTTACTGTATTCAGTCCTTTTACACTGGCATCTAAAACCTTTTTAAATCCATTGCCGGTGGAGCTGCTTGATTTTTCAGCAACTTGTTTGCCGGATGGTGTACAAATTAAATGGACTACTGCCAGCGAACATAATAGTTCCTACTTTGTTGTGGAGCGGAGTGACGATGGTGATAAATGGTTAGAGGTACATCGCAAAACCGCCAACGGTAATACATCCATTGCAAAAAAATACGGATTCGTGGATAATTATTTTGCTGATGGAACTATTTATTACCGCTTAACGCAGGTTGATAAGGATGGTAAAAAACAAGTGTTTAAGACGGTTGCGACACAATGTAACTTGGCCAAAAATAAATTTAATTTTTTCCCTAATCCTGCCAGCAATGAAATTAGTGTAGTGTTTAATGTTTCGCAGAATGACCCACATGGCACTTTCAAAATCATCGACAGCTTGGGGCAGATTTGCTACTCAGAAAACATGGACCTGAAAAAAGGAACCAACGTATTTTTTGTACCACTAAAATTGCAGCCGGGTGTTTATTTGATCTCCTACAGTTCTGAATTATTTAAAGGGCAGGTACGGAAATTAGTTGTGCAGTAATTTTTTGTATCTGATTGATTAGCTACTCCTTCTCCTCATAAACATTCATTTTTTCTATTAAAAGACGAGCCAAAGTTTTTTTTCTGATCATATTTTTCAATACATTTAAAAATCAATCTGAAGAAAATCATATCGCTGTTATGTTTACTTACATGCGTGTCACTTTTTTCGCAAACGGAAATCTCGGTGTAACAAGGATGGGCCACTGATCTTGTCGAAGGGAGCAACTGAGTCAGGCGGAGGTTCAAAAATGTCGAAGTTTTGGTAAAGTGGTTTCGACAGGCTAAAGCACCGATACGGCGACTGACCCGATATCTATCGGGTTGTCGAAGTCGACGATAAGATGTCAGTTCGAGCAGGCTTGAGGCCCTGATAATCCTGCACCGGGCGATTTATCTTAGAAGAAATTTAAAATAAGAATAATTTTTAAAATTGAGAGCAACAAAAAAGTATCACAAAAGCCTAATTTTGCTTTCATTCTGAAAAGGTCATCCTGAACAATAACCCTGAACTTGTTTCCGGATATGTCCTTCAGAATCTGTTCTCAGAAAAGCAAAGGCAGACTGGAAAGAAGGAAGAATTATTTTACCACCGAATGACAACCTTGAGTTTGTCACGCTTCCGGAGGATCATCGGACGGGTCCGGAGAATCCGGCACCGGGAGCTTTGTCTTAGTATTTTATGGTTCATTTTGGAAGCAGGTTTTACAAGTGTCACAGTTAATAAAAGCAAAACAGATACTGGCAATATGGAATAGTGTTTTTAATACTGATAAAAGTCATTTATTTTTACGACCAATCTCAGAAATTATGAATCGCCACGGGAATATCTTTATAACAAAAAAGTGATGGAAACAATTATTGTAGGAACAGATTTTTCTTTACCGGCAACCAATGCTGTGAATTACGCATCGGGGCTGGCTAAATTTTTCAGTGCAAGGCTTATCCTAGTAAATGCCTTTTCGTTGCCCCTTGCAGGGTATGATTCTATGGAACCTCTTGATATGATAGCTGAGCTTCAGCAGAACTCAGTAAGCCGGTTGAACGAATTGAAAAACGACATTATTAAGCGAAACTACGATTTTGGTATTGAGTGTGTTTCCGCAATCGGATCGTCTTTTGCTACCATGAGAGATGTAGCCAACAAGTATTCGGCTGACCTGGCAGTGATGGGCATGGTTGGCGAGGGGAGCTTCGTAAAAAAATATTTAGTTGGAAGTTCTGCTATTCATTCGGCAAGAGAGTTGTCTATTCCACTCTTTATTGTACCAGAGGCTGCAAAATATCATAAAATACATCAGATTGCTTTCGCCTGCGATATGGAGAAAATAGAGGAAACCACATTGTTGCATAGCGCAAAATATTTTGCAAGTGTCTTTGATGCGGAAATAGAACTCGTAACGGTGAATCAAAACAGCGACGATGGCGCTTGGAACAAAAATGAACCCTGTAGTTTTGTTGAAAAACGCCTTGAAACTGTAAGACACAAAAACGTACACATCAGAGATAATAACGTTTCACAAGCGCTTCAATACTACTTTAAATTTCATAAAACCGACCTCGTAATAGTGAATCCTAAGAAACACGGTTTTTTCCAAACCCTGTTCGCCGAGAGTATAACCAAAAACTTGGCTTTTAGCATGGAGGTACCCTTGTTAATTATTCATTGAGCTTGGGATGATCGGAATGTTTCCTGTAGCTAATCCGATAAACAAGCCGCCACTAGTCAAATAAAAAATCTGAAGCCCCGCATTTCCATGAACTGTTCGCCGTGACCGGTGTTACGAAAATGGATGGTATTGATCAGAAATATCAGCCGATAAACCCCCTTTCAATTCTTCAAGTATGGCTTCGGTCAAAGGCTTATGAATAAATCCTTTCAGACTGATGAAATTCTTTGCTTTTTCCTTGTGTAAAACATAATAGGCTGCAGTGAGAAGATATGTCCTTATTGAACACGCCGGGTCAAGCTCTTCGTATTTTTTTAAGAAGTCAAATCCGTCCAAAACTGGCATGGCAATGTCAACAAGTAGTATTTCAGGTTTCATAGAAGTGTCAGATTCTTTGTGTTCCAGACTTTTTGTTAAGGTTGCAATGGCACTCTATAAGTTTGTTTCAATGATTACATTTTTTGCAAGGCCAGTTTTTTTGATCAGGTGTTCTGCAATAAAATTATCGGTAGCACTATCGTCGATAACCATTACGCACTTATAAACAAACGGTGAATTCATAAATTAAGGATATTTGATTTTGTCAGCGTATAGGATGAGATGGATCATTCCTATTTAGGAAATAAGTTAGTTAAACGTTAATTGGTAATATGCATTATTAAATAACTCTGTTAAGCAATGGATGTGAGCGTTTCACACTTCAGCATCCAAGAAATGGTCTCCCAACCCGATGGGCATTTTAGAAGCGTTAAACGATTTTAATCAGAGACATGCTTATTAGCGGCGAGGTAAGTGCTCAAACTTTCACCTTGCTTGTTTTGCTCGTCCAGCGTCCAGCCATCCGTAACGGTTGTTTCAAGCCACACATTTCCCGATTTGCGGAATACCTGTATGCCAAGTCCATACACATCGCCAAAGCGCTGTTCCAGCTCAGTAACCGTCATTGTGCCCGTTATGGTTATGCTCCCGTCGTTGTGAATAGTCCTGCATTCACCCAGGGTTTTACCTGCATGCTTGATGAGTTTTTTGGGAGAAGGACCCCCATGTTTGTGGCCCTTTGAAAAGAACTCCAGCTTCAGGTAGGGAAAAACTTCTGTAAAAGCTTCCTGTATTGCAAAAATTTTGCGCTTATCGTTGATGGTGATTTTCATAATTTCAGTAGTTAAGAATGGATGGTTAGTAAGGGCGTGGTTGTGTGAAAGGCCATAGCCTTGCTTTCGCTTTTTTTCAGGATGCTTTGCATAAAACTGCGGCTACGTGGAAGCATTACAATCATATCGCTGCGCAAAGCGTCTACAAATTCATTAATGCCTTTCACCACATCCTTGTTTATCAGGGAGTGAAAACTATGATCGTGGTTTTCAAGAAGATGGTCGAGCTTTATGCCTTCAACAGCCTGACTTGTGGTGGGAACTGCATTTTCTTCTCCGGCAATATTCAAAATATAAATATGAGATTTATAAAGTTGTGCCATTTCTTTTAAGGGATCCAAAATGGTTTTGCTTTCCAACTGTTCATAATCGGTTGCCACGACAATTTTTTTAATGCTTTTAAATTTCACATTGCCTGAGACAGATAACACGGGTATCACTGAATTTTTAATGATTTCGGAAGTAATACTTCCTAACAACTTTTCTTCCAGGTAACCAGCCCCGTGTGTGCCTACCACGATTAGCTTCGCTTTATTTGTTTTTGCGTACTCCGAAATTACTTCGGTAGCAAGGCCATTGAGACAAACTAGCTCAACGTTAAAACCATGTCCATGCTTTGTGAGAAGACCATACCGGATTTTTTTTAGCCGATTCATACACTCTTTTTCAAAATCGGCGGGTAGGGGAAGAACAATGGGTGCCTCGGCAATAATAACCGGCGGATGGTAAACGTGTAATAGAACAATCTTCGCTTTGGTGCGTTTTGCAATTTCAGCGGCATAATTAATCGCGTTGCGTGCGGTTTTAGAAAAATCGGTAGGAGCCAGTATAATTTTCACGGTGTTGATTGTATGTGGTAAAGTTACAAGCAAAAAAGGACTGTGTTTATGACCAGTGTCACGTTAAAATATGATCGTTCTCAGGATTAATTAAAGATGACATAAATCAGTTTTTATACTGATCTACATCACTTTGTACATCTGAAAATTCATCGAGATTTATAAAAATCAAACTTGAAACCAAAAGCATTTAAAATGAGTACTTTAGAGCCAGACAAACTTTTTGAAATGGAAAGCCTTAATGCTCTTTTTGAACACGCCACTGAAGGCATTATAATTGCCGATAAAACTGGCAAGATCATAAAAGCGAATCCCAGCGTTGAGTGCTTATTTGGTTATGAAACTGGAGAGCTGACAGGCAAGATCATAGAAGACCTGGTGCCCCGAAAATACAAAGAAATACACGAAAAGGACCGGAGTAGTTACAACAAAAATCCACATGCCCGTGCTATGGGCAAGAATATGGATCTTTTTGCGCGCCGCAAGGATGACTCTGAATTTCCTGTGGAGATAAGTCTGTCGTACTACAAAAAAGACGAGGAGACTTTCGTTATTGCTTTTATTATTGATATAACAGAGCGCAAAAAACACGAGGAGAGTATTTTAAAACTTAACCAGAACCTTGAAAGAAAAGTAGAAGAGCGCACCAAAGTGTTACACGAAGCCTTGATAGAACTTGAAAATTCTAAGGAACAGCTTAGCCAGGCACTCGCTTCTGAGAAAGTGCTAAATGATATGAAGTCGCGGTTTGTGACCATGGCTTCTCACGAATTTCGTACACCTTTAAGCACGATTTTGTCTTCTATTTCACTTATAAATAAATATGATCACGGGGGCAATGCCGAGAAAGTAGATAAACACGTACAACGGATAAAATCAGCCGTAACCAACATGACGCTTATTTTGAATGACTTTCTCTCCGCAGAAAAACTAGAAGAAGGCAAGATCCTGGCAAGAATTGAAGAAGGCAATCTTCCGGAATTGACGGGTTCAATTATCAGTGAATTAAATGGGATTCTTAAGTCGGGACAAAAAATACTTTACGAACACACAGGCGGCAGCCCGGTTTGCTGTTTTGATAAACAGATCATGCGAAACATCCTGTTAAATCTAATTTCTAATGCTATTAAATTTTCGCATGAAAACAAGCCAATCAAAGTGCGTACTGCCCTTGTGAAAAATGAAATTAGCATAGAGGTGACCGATGAAGGGATTGGCATACCCAAAGAAGAACACGAACACATGTTTGAGCGCTTCTTTCGCTCTAAAAATGCCACCAACATTCAGGGTACAGGGCTCGGACTAAATATTGTGGCTAAATATCTCGAAGTAATGAACGGGAAAATTGCCTTCAACAGCGAGCTCAATAAAGGAACAACATTTTACATCACCATACCACACCAAAAATCTTAAATAGATTAGCACATGCAAACAATTTTAGTAATCGAAGACAATAAAGATGTTCGTGAAAACACGGCAGAAATTCTTGAACTTGCCAATTACAAAGTGCTTCAGGCAGAAAACGGAAAAATTGGTGTTGAGCTGGCGCAAAATGTAAAACCTGATTTAATCATTTGCGACATTATGATGCCGGTGCTGGATGGATATGGCGTGATTCATTTATTGAATAAAAATGCAGACACGGCAAGCATTCCTTTTATTTTTCTTACCGCTAAAAGTGAGCGCAGCGATCTCCGTAAAGGGATGGAAATGGGCGCGGATGATTACATCAGCAAACCATTCGACGATATTGAACTGCTAAATGCGGTGGAAAGCCGCCTGAAGAAAAATGAGGTGCTTAAAGCGGAATACTCACAAAATGTGCAGGGTCTAAACAAGTTTTTTAGCGAGGTTCAGAAATTCGACGACCTGAAAAAACTCTCTGCGGATAGGCGGACTAAAATTTACAAAAAGAAAGAAGTTGTTTTTGGAGAGGAGGGTATGCCGGTATTTTTGTATTTTCTTGTAAAAGGCAAAATCAAAACCTACCGCTCGCATGAATATGGTAAAGAATTAATTACGACACTTTACAAAGAGGGCGATTTTTTTGGATACAATGCTTTGCTGGAAGGCAAGCCCTACGCAGAAACAGCCGAGGCACTGGAGGATTCCGAAGTCTGTCTTGTTCCCAAAGAAGATTTTTATGCCCTTGTGCATAACAATGTAAATGTAATGCGCACCTTCATAAAAATGCTTTCGGGTAATGTGGTTGAAAAAGAAAAACAATTAATAAACCTGGCATACAGCTCAGTCCGCAAACGGGTAGCAGAAGCACTCTTACATTTGCAGGAGCGTTATAGTAAACCTGCCGATCAGAATTTTAGCATGGCTATTTCGCGTGAAGACCTTGCAAATATGGTTGGTACGGCTACAGAATCGCTCATTCGCACACTGAGTGAATTTAAAGAGGCCAAGCTCGTGGAGATAAAAGGGAGCAGTATTACCATCGTCGACGCCGATAAGCTTAAACGTTTAAAAGCCTGATTCTTTAGAAAATCAAGAGCGTTTTCCTACTTCATTGTTTTATTCAAACTTCTACGTCCGTTTAGGCAAAACGTCTGATTAATATCATATCAGGAAATGACCAATCTCATTCTCCGAATGCATTAATAATCTCAATTTTGATGCATCAATTAATCAAACAACAAATAACAATACCATGAAAACTAACCTCTATAAACAGCACGAAGAGGACATCGAATGGCAAAACAAACTCAACTTCTACAAAGACGAAGTTAAGGTAATGGAAAACCGTTTGGAAGAAGTCAACCAAAAAAATACATCAACGGAGATTCGCAAAGAAGTGGAACATTTCCAGAATCAGTTTATCATTCAAAAGGAAAACATTCATAAAATCAGTCACCACATTTGTGGAGAAGAAAAACAAATCGAGACAGAAATTAAAAGGAATCCCGTTGCCTCAGATCATCGCAAAACCGAGGACCATTCAAAGGAGCGCGATGTGTTGGAGAACTTTGAATCTAACTTTAATAATCTGCGAAAAGAATACAATACCTTTTTAAGCAAGCGTATGTAATTAAATAATGATAAAACTAAAAGCAAATGAAAAAAGATTCTGAAATTCATAAACACGTTGTACAGGAAATTCTCTGGTCACCTAGCCTGAAGGGTTCTGAAATTAACGTTGCGGTTAAAAATGGGGTGGTTGTTCTAACAGGTGTAGTGGATAGTTATTACAAAAAAATAATTGTCGAAAAGGCGATCAAGAAAATTAATGGTGTAAAAGCCCTTGTGGAAGAACTTGAAGTGAATATTCCTGACAGATTTTTAAAAGGAGATTTGGAGATTGCTGACGCGATACTCTACGCGCTAAAATGGAATAGCGCGGTGGACGAAGCCAAAATTCAGGTTACGGTTGAAAAGGGTCTGGTAATTCTGGAAGGTGAAGTAGAATGGAATTTTGAAAAAGTGGCAATCCGTAAAACGATCGAAAATATTTCGGGTGTTCGTGAAATTGTGAATAATATTAGAGTTAAGAACCGTGTTGTTGCTCAGGATGTTAGTTTTAGAATTGCTGAAGCCTTCACACGTCACGCCACAATTGATAGCAATAAAATTAATGTTGAAGTTGTGGGTGATAAAGTAATTCTCACAGGCCAGGTAAGATCCTGGGCCGAAAAGCAGGATGCAGAAAAAACAGCATGGTCATCACCGGGCGTTTTGGCGATCGAAAATAGACTGGAAATAGTCTCTGAATCCATTCTCTATTAAGTACTTCTTATACAGAAACCCCCCGCTTATACGGGGGTTTTTAGTTGTGTGAATTTAGTGTTCACGAAGCTGCTGGCTTTAAATGTGGAATTTAAATAAACCCCAGTCTTATAGGTTTTAGTTTGCTCTCAGCTACAATAAAGTTGTAGGACAAGCATAGTCTGTAATTTCAAACTTCCCGCTTTCTTTTAAAGCATTAAATCCTCCTTTTACATTGATCAGATTTCTATATCCCCTCGACTGTAAAATGGATATAAAAACTACAGAACGATATCCTCCGGCACAATGCACATAATAGGTTTTATCTTTGTCGATTTTCAGCATGCTTTCGTTAATAAAGTCTAGCGGAGCATTCACTGCGCTTAGCAGGTGTTCACTTCCAAACTCACTGGCCTTGCGCACATCGAGTATATGGATTACCGGAGATTTCATAAAACTTGCCAGTCCATCTTCATTTACAGAAAAGATCGTGTCAATTTCTTTTTTCGCTTCTGTCCATGTCTTAAAGCCGCCTTTCAGAAAGCCTACCGCATGATCATAACCAACTCTTGCCAGGCGGGTAATCACTTCTGTTTCCCTTCCTTCCTCAGCAACAATCAGTATCTTTTGTTTTGTATCTGGAATTAATGTTCCTACCCAGGTTGCAAAGCTTCCGTCAATTCCAATGTTTATCGCGTTGGGAATAAAACCATTGGCAAAAACGTTAGAGTCTCGTGTATCAATAACTACAGTATCCATGTCATTGGCTAAAGTTTCAAACGCATTAACCGACAAAGCCGTTTCACCTCGCTTTAAAACAGTGTCTATACTCTCATATCCTTTTATGTTTAATAAAACGTTTTGAGGAAAATATCCGGGAGGTGCAACTAAGCCCTTTAAAATCTCTTTAATAAATTGCTCTTTGCTTAATTTTGGATTCAGTGCATAATTAACAAGTTTTTGATGACCGAGCGTATCGGTAGTTTCTTTGCTCATATTTTTTCCACAAGCACTTCCGGCGCCATGATTTGGGTAAACGATCAGTTCATCCTTTAAAGGCATAATTTTGTTGCGTAGCGAATTATATAAAAATCCGGCCAACTTTTCTTCGGTGAGATCAGCTATGACATGCTGCGCCAGATCGGGCCTGCCAACATCGCCAATAAACAAAGTGTCGCCGGTAATGATGCCATGCTCATTTCCATGTTCATCTATTAACATATAGGTTGTACTTTCCATCGTGTGGCCAGGGGTGTGAATGGCTTTGATCGTATAGTTACCCACTTTAAACTCTTGTCCGTCAGTTGCAATAATAGCTTCGTAGCTGGGTTTTGCGGTTGGACCAAAAACAATTTGCGCACCTGTCTTTTTTACCAAATCTAAGTGCCCGCTTACGAAATCGGCGTGAAAATGCGTTTCAAATACATATTTTATTTTTGCACCGTCTTTTGTTGCGCGGTCAATATAAGACTGAACTTCCCTGAGTGGATCGAAGATAGCAGCTTCACCATTGTTCTCTATGTAATATGCTGCGTGTGAAATGCAGCCGGTATAAATTTGTTCTACTTTCATTTGTAATTGTGTTTTATACTGCAAAGTTCGACAATACGTACGAATCGAATTGTAACTTTTGTTCCCTAAGAATATGATTTTCATCATTTTTTGCGAGCTCTTTGTATATTTGTGAGTGTTGCCACATTGATTAAGACTATTAGAGCATGATAAAAAACAATTTTATATTCAGTGACCCAGATCTGATTTCCGAAATAGAAAAAAATGCAAAGCGCAAAACCATTCAAAAGGGCGCTATCTTAATAAAGCCCGGAGATGAAATTATTTTTGTTCCTATAGTTGTAAAGGGAAGTATCAGGGTTATCAGGCAGGACGCAGAAGGCCAAGAAGTATTTTTATACCATTTGTATCCGGGGCAAACCTGTGCCATGTCTTTAAACTGCTGTCAGGCGGGAAGGAAAAGCATGATAAAGGCTGTTGCTGAAGACAACTCAGAACTACTTCAAATTCCAGTAAAATTAATGGAAGATTGGTATAAATACCCCGAATGGAAAGCATATATCAGTAATAACTATAGCAACCGTTTTGCTGAATTATTGCAGGTTATAGACCTTATCGCTTTCAGTCACATGGATAAACAATTACTTCATTATCTTGAAGAACGTTCAAAAGCACTGAATACAAGAATGCTCACCATCACGCACCAGGAAATTGCCGATGAACTTCATGCTCACAGGGAAGCAATTAGCCGGTTATTGAGAACAATGGAAGATAAAAAACTAGTACGCCTGGGAAGAAATAGTATCGAAGTATTAACGTTGTGACTTGAAAACCATGACACTATGACGAAAATCATCTTTTTATCCAACACTTGTTCCAATCGATCTGTCGTTTTTTTGTTACCATTGTGTCAAATTAAAACTTAATACTATGAAAAAAAATATGGGTGTTGTAGATAAAATCGTCAGGATTATTGTGGCGTTAGTTATTGTGCTTTTATACTTTACACATGTCATTAATGGCACGGTTGCAATCATTGGCCTGGTTCTGTCCGGCATTTTTATCCTGACAAGCTTTTTAAGCTTCTGCCCATTATATCTGCCTTTTGGTATTTCTACCCGTAAAAAGGAATAAACAGGTAATAAATTTATTGAATGAAAGCAGGTTTTACAAAGCCTGCTTTTTTTATTTCAGAAAATGCAGGTTATCCAACAATTGTTCCGTAGTAAGGATGATTCAATAGCGACATTTGTAGTATAAATGAAAGTACTATTTACAAGATATAAATTAGAATTAACTGGTTTAGCCTTAGGCTCCGTTGCAGGATGGCTGTATTGGTATTTTGTTGGGTGTGAGTCGGGTACCTGTGCTATCACGTCTAGCCCGGTTAACAGTTCGTTATATGGAGCATTTACAGGAGGCGTTCTCTTAAGCATGTTTAAAAAAGATATTAAAAAATAACACTACAAATAAAACGATGAAAAACTTAGAAGAATTAATCAAATCAGGTAAAGCTACTATTGTGGACGTTAGAAGTCCTGGGGAGTTCATGGGTGGCCATGTTGCGGGTAGCGTAAATATTCCGTTGCAGGATATACCAAAACGTTTAAATGAATTTAAAGAAATGAAACACATTGTGCTGTGTTGTGCCTCTGGTAACAGAAGTGGCCAAGCGAGCGCGTTTTTGAAACAAGTTGGTTTTGAATGCGAGGACGCGGGATCCTGGATGGATGTTAATTGCTATTGTTAAACTATAAACACTTCAAAAAATGATACAACTACTTAAAAGTATTCTGGGGCTTGGCCCGAAAGCGAATTTCGAGGAATTAATTGCAAATGGAGCACAGATTATTGACGTTCGAAGCAGAGGTGAGTTCGCTGGTGGTCACGTTAAAGGATCAGTCAACATACCACTTGATCAATTGCAGACTCATCTCAAAAAGTTAAATGGGCACCAACATCCCATTATTACATGCTGTGCTTCTGGCATGAGAAGCGGATCAGCAAAGAGCTATCTTAAATCTCAGGGATTTAAAGAAGTACACAATGGAGGGTCGTGGCAAAATTTAACAAAATACATGAAGTAATGACAAAATACTCGATCAATCATCTAAAAAATACTTTTAAAAGTAAGTGGAGTTTCATGAGGATTTTGAGGCTCTGCCTTGCAGTCGTCATCTCGGTAGAAGCCTTTAAAAAATTCGATATTCTTCTGGGGCTGCTTGGCGCGGTTCTATTTTTCCAATCCATCTTAAATGTAGGCTGTTGTGGCTCTGGAGGATGTGATATAGATCATATGCAATCCAAAGGAAAGTCATCTGCGAATGATGTAAAAGATGTGACCTTTGAAGAAATTAAATAGAGTAATAAGGATCTAAAGTTTAAGAAGGTGAAAAGCAAAAAGAGTTCTTTTTAATTTCGCCACCAAAATGTTGAATATGAGAATTATTGAAATAATACAATCAACGGTAGGGAATAAATGTCCACAATGCCATCGTGGAAAAATATTTGAAAATAATAATCCATATAGTTTTAAGAATGGACTTAGGATGAAGCCTACTTGTAAGGAATGCAACTTAAAATATGAACGTGAAACGGGTTTCTTTTACGGTGCTATGTATGTTTCATACGCTTTAATGTCTGGTATTTTAATTATATGGTTTTTGGCAGACCTCTTATGGTTGTACTTGGATGCTCTTACGCTCGCTACACTTGTTGTTTCGACGATGCTTGTACTTTTTCCAGTTGTCTTTCGCTGGGCAAGAATTATCTGGCTGAACTTTTTTATAAAATATGATCAAAGTTATTCTTTAAAAAAACCAGCCATAAATGCCTAAATGAGTAATTGACTGGACACTAAAATAAAAACAAATGAAAACTCAAATAGTAATTGACAACCTAAAGTGCAGTGGCGGTGCTGGGAGTATTAAAAAAGGACTTAAGTCGTTTCGTGAAGTGGAAGACGTAACCGTTGATCACGACAGTGAGTTGGTAGAAGTTACTTACAATGAAAGCTTCCCAATTGAGAAAATAAAAGAAAAGTTAGCCGCGATGGGTTATCCTGAAAAGGGAACAAAAACCGGATTTGATAAATTGGCAGCAAATGCAAAGTCTTATGTGAGTTGTGCAATAGGTAAAATTTCAAACGAAAATTAAATGGGAAAGTTCCAAGATATAATTAATTCTGAAAAACCGGTATTGGTTGATTTTTCTGCGGAATGGTGCGGGCCGTGTAAAATGATGGTACCTATCCTTGACCAATTAAAAAAAATGATTGGAGAGAAAGCTACTATTATTAAAATTGATGTAGATAAGAATCCTCAAGCAGCAAGTCTTTATCAGGTAAGAGGAGTTCCAACGTTACTTGTTTTTAAAAAAGGCGAAGTAAAATGGCGTCAGTCGGGGGTGGTGCCAGCAGAGCATCTAAAACAAATTATTGAACAAAATTATTAAATTATTACCATGGAGCATTTTTATGAAGTGTCAGTAAAATGGCAATCCGATCGCAGAGGAACTATGAGTTCCCCGGTTTTGAGTGATAACATTCAAGTTGCTACGGCGCCTGAATTCCCAGGTGGAATAGAAGGCATTTGGTCACCGGAACATTTATTCCTAGCTGCGATTAATAGTTGTTTAATGACCACTTTTCTATCTATCGCCGAAAATTCTAAACTCGCATTTCAAAGTTTTAATTCAAAAGCGATCGGTAAACTTGAGCTGGTTGACAAGAAGTACATAATAAGCGAGGTTACACTTATGCCTGTGCTTGTTTTATTGGATGAGCAACAGGCTAAACGCGCTGAAACTGTACTTCATAAATCGGAAGCAAATTGTCTTATTTCGAATTCAGTTAAATCTAAAATCATTTTTAAGCCCGAAATACAATTTAAAACTTCAGCCACAACAGTATGAAAATTCTTTATTATTTGTCCTTGCTTTTCGTTTTAACGTTGACTCTTGCTTCCTGCGGAAGGAGAAATGAAAAAGCAGGAAGTGCCGACTCAAAATCTGCTGTTATCAGCATAAACGAAAAGCTGGATGTTAACGGTTTTGAGAAGAAATTTTTGGAGCTTGAAAATGCACAAATTGTTGACGTGAGAACGCCTCATGAATTTGAAGAAGGGCACATTAAGGGCGCAATAAATATGGACATTCACGCGAATGATTTTGAAAATCGAATCGCCGTTCTTGATAAAAAAAAACCTGTGTTTGTCTATTGTCTGGCCGGAGGAAGAAGTTCTGAAGCTGCTGAAATGATGGGTGACAAACAATTTACGGAGGTTTACAATCTGGAAGGCGGAATGATGAAATGGAGAGCGGCAAATAAGCCACTGGAAGATGGAGTAGTGGCAGACCGCAAGGAAGGGATGACTGCGGATGACTTTAATAAGTTATTAAGCACTGAAAAATTTGTTCTTGTGGATTACAATGCCAAGTGGTGCAAACCTTGTGTGAAAATGCTTCCGATGCTGGAAGGGCTAGCCGAAACAAAAAAAGATAAATTAATTCTCGTTAAAATAGACGCAGATAAAAACCAAAGCTTCTTAAAGGCGAAGGGAATTGAAGGTATACCTGTGCTGGAGCTCTATAAAGACGGTAAGCGCATTTGGAAACATGAAGGAGAAATTGATCAAGCCGCATTGCTAAAAGAAACTGGAATATAACAAATGGAAAGTTTAATTGTAGGTACTCGTAAATCAATCACGAGTTGGTTGCGACAATTTGTAACCATTGTGGATATAGAAAAAAGAATTTACAAACCGCAGGAGGGCCTACTTGGAATATTTAAGTGGGGAGATTTTAAGCCTCTACCGAAAATTAATTACGTTCTCATTTTTAGAACCTTTTATGTAAAGTGCGAGGGGTGTTCCATAGATGAATTTGAGGACAATCCTAATTCCTATTACCAGGTGAGTCTTGTGTATAATAGCAACCGGAGGATTATAGTACATGAAACCAAGCGCAGAGATGAAGCATTTAGTTTAGCACACGATATGGCAATGGGACTAAAGACTCGCCTTAAAGATTCTGCAACAAACCGACGGCAGGGCAGATGGGTTTTTTAGTTTTAGTAAATAGTTTTCTTAATTTTTTTTCAGGGACTTAATTAATACGAATGAAAATGACATTAACAACAGTGATATTGCTTATCCTTATTGGCTTAACGGCTGGGGTGTTAGGCGGAATGATTGGTTTGGGAGGTGGAATCATTCTGATACCAGCGTTAATTTTAATTATGAAACTCGACCAGCAAACAGCACAGGGCACAAGCATTGCTATCATGCTTCCGCCGATAGGACTATTTGCAGTTTATAACTACTACAAAGCGGGTTATGTAAATACAAACTATGCCATAATCATAGCAGCAGCGTTTATGATAGGTGGTTATTTTGGTTCGGTACTGGCGTTAAAACTATCGCCGAATCTAATGAGAAAGGTATTTAGCTTGTTGCTTGTTGCAATAGCTGTAAAGATGTTTTTCTCGCCCAAAACAGAGTGATGACAAACCTCATTGCACTTTTTGAAGGCCATCGGATTTAAAGCCTTTCTTCTATTTTACTTTTTTTAATTAAAACGAACGATTAAGAAAAGTATATATTTTCAACCGCCTTATAAAGCCTTTGTGTATAAAAATGCCGTTGTGCGAACTAGTAGATGTGGGGACTACCGCTACGGCATGAGCCGCTCCAATTTCCAGCTTTTAGATTTAATCTGGTGTGTGTAACGAATCCTGTCGTGCAAACGCCCTTCACGCCCTTGCCAGAATTCAAATACCGATGGCAAAACCACATAGCCGCCCCAGTAATCAGGACGTGGTACTTGAAGTCCTGAGTATTTTTCCAACTCAGCATCATAACGCGTATCGAGACTCTTTCTATCAGCAATAACATTGCTTTGTTGAGATGCCCAAGCGCCCACTTGGCTTTCAAAGGGTCTTGCTTGAAAATAACTGTCAGATTCAGCAAGGGGAAGAAAGCGAATTTCGCCCTGGATTCTTACTTGTCTTTCAAGTTCTTTCCAAAAGAATAAAAGGGATACTTTTGAATTCGCAGCGATCTGCTCTCCCTTGGTACTTTTGTAATTCGTAAAAAACGTAAAACCTCCGTAACTTATATTTCGCAACAGTACAATTCTGGAGTCAGGCATTCCGTCTTTATTAACGGTGGAAAGAACCATCGCGTTACCATGATGGCTGTCTGTTTCCAGAGCTTGCGCGAGCCATTGCTCAAATTGTAAAAACGGATCCAGATCGCAGTCTTCTTCGAGTAAAATAGTGTTGGTATATTCCTTTCGCGTTTGGTTAATAGCAGTGTTAACTGAAAATTCCTTTTGTTTCATGAATGACAATTTTTTGTTCCTCAAAGTTCCCTCAAAAAATTAAGTATGTTTCTGATTAATCTCAGATGATACTTATGATTAAAGTCACACCCATTTAGCCGAAAATTTTAAAAAGTCCACAGAATGCAATGGTAACGCCCACAGAGGTTAGACCATAAAGTGCAAAATCGATTTGGCGGTTGGTATGAAAATTTATAAAGGTGATAAGAAAACCACAGAGGCAAGTGACACAACCAACAAATAGAAGCCTGAAACCTTGTTTTCTCAATAGTGCATAGTGCGCATTCCTTGCTTCCTTAATTACAACGGTAATCAGAATGATGTCACTGTTGGTGCGCGCGAGCTGTTGTTCTATCGCTTCCACCTGTTCACCATCCTGCAGCATTTTTATTGCCAGTTGGTAGAATTCTTCATACTGTTCGGTGTTCAGAGTTTTCACAGATCCAAGATAGCTCTAATGTATGCCTCTTCAAATGACTTGGGTCAGTTCTCAGGAAAATGATATTGGTAGCCGCTGTAGTCTCATCCGCATATATAAGCTTAATTGCTTACAAACTCATAGATCATCGCTTAAACGTAACTGACATTTATCATGTTCAGTAATGAGATTGATCATCCCAACTCACTTGCTATACCTGTAATTTTGTTTCGAAAAAAGAGGAGAAAGGACATGGGAACGAGCGAAATAGTAACACGCTTTATTGGTGGCCTCTTTGCTGGTGTGCTGCTGCTTGTTTTCGGAATGTTTATTCTTACAGCGTTTGTAAGTTACTTTCCGCTCTGCTGCTCCCTTAATCTAAGAAAAAGAAATAAATAGAACTCTAACTTATGCGTTCAGCAGCACCTGCTTCTCAGAAAATTGCCTGTTATCATTGTGGTGAAGCCTGTGACGATGCTCATATTCATGCATCTGAAAAAGTATTTTGTTGCGAAGGCTGCAAAATGGTTTATGAGATCATTAATCAGAATGATCTTTGTGACTATTATGATATTTCAAAGAATCCGGGTAGTTCACAGAAAATAAAAGTGCGTTCAGGCAAATTCGCCTTTCTCGATAATGATACCATTGCGTCTAAGCTGATTCATTTTCATTTAGAAAAGCAGATGCATGTGATATTTTACCTTCCTCAAATGCACTGCAGCAGTTGCATCTGGATTCTGGAACACCTTACAAAGCTCAACAAAGGAATTATTAGCTCCACCGTTAATTTTTTGAAAAAAGAAATAACAGTTGTTTTCAATTCAGAGACTATAAGTTTGAGAGTAGTGGCAGAGTTGCTTACAGGAATTGGTTATGAGCCTCATATCAGTCTTAATGACATGGATAGCTCAAAGCTGAAAAAATATGACCGCAGCCGTATTTATAAAATTGGTATTTCCGGTTTTTGTTTTGGTAATATTATGATGTTGAGCTTTCCCGAATATTTTTCTTCGGGCGATATTCAGGAGGCCGTGTTAAAAAGAGCTTTTAGTCTTATGAACCTTGGACTTTCGCTTCCTGTGCTGGTTTATTGTGCTTCTGAGTTTTTTAGTTCTGCTTACAAAAGTCTGAAACAAAAATTTCTAAATATTGATGCGCCAATCGCTTTGGCAATTCTGATCACCTTTTTTAGAAGTCTTTACGAGATTGGCACACAAACTGGCAGTGGTTATCTTGATTCTATGAGTGGAATAGTATTTTTTATGCTGCTTGGTAGGTTTTTCCAGGACAGAACGTATCAATCGCTCACCTTTGACAGAGACTATAAATCCTATTTCCCGATTGGCGTCACACGCTTAAAAGACAGCACGCTCGAGGAACAAATCCCGGTGTCTGAGATCAGGAAGGGAGACCGCCTGCTAATCCATAGCCAGGAGATCATTCCCGCGGACGGCATGTTGTTTATGGGCAAAGGAAATATGGACTACAGTTTTGTTACTGGCGAATCACTGCCATCTGAAAAAATGATAGGCGAATTGGTTTACGCGGGTGGAAAACAAATTGGAGCTTCTATCGAAATAGAAGTGGTTAGAGAAGTGTCGCAAAGTTATCTTACGCAACTATGGAACAATGCCATTTTTAAAAAACCAGAAGCAGTAAAAGGAGTTTCATTTGTACATAAAGTAAGCAGATATTTTACTTACGTTTTATTCAGCATTGCCATTGTAACAGCCATCTATTGGCTCGTGACAAATCCCGCCAATACGTGGAACGCAGTAACTTCTATTTTAATTGTAGCTTGTCCCTGTGCCTTGTTACTTTCAGCTTCGTTTACCAATGGCAACATGATGGCCAAACTACAAAAGGCAGGCTTCTTTGTAAAAAATTCCAATGTGTTGGAAGCTATTTCTGAAGCAGACACCCTTGTTTTTGATAAAACCGGAACTATCAGTATTCAGTCTGAAACATCGGTTCATTTTGAGTCCGGCGCTTTAAGTTCATACGAAGAGCAACTTGTTCGGTCACTAGCCAAACATTCTAACCATCCTTTGAGCAAAGCTGTTGCGAATCATCTTTCTGCGAAAAGTTCACTAACAGTGAAGAATTTCATGGAGCTAAAGGGAGAAGGATGCTCAGCTCTGGTGAATAACGAAATGATTAAAATTGGATCTGAAGACTATGTCAGAGGTTTCCGCCACGCTCAGGTAAAGAACGGCTCGCAAGTATATGTCTCTGTGAAAGGAGAGGTTCTCGGTTGTTTTGTAATCAAAACCGAATACCGTGAAGGTTTAGTTGGTTTAGTTCACAGTTTAAAGAAGCGCTACAAGCTGGCGGTTATATCAGGTGATAATAATGCAGAAGAAAAACTTTTGAAGAAAATCTTTGGTTACGACGCTGAATTGCTGTTTGAACAAAGTCCGCAAAACAAATTGGATTACGTTCGAAAACTTCAGGATAAGGGCGCTAAAGTTATCATGATTGGCGATGGCCTGAACGATGCGGGGGCTTTGCAGCAAAGTAACGCGGGCATAGTGATTAGCGATGATATTAATAATTTCTCGCCCGGTTGCGACGCGATTCTGGATGGAAAACAATTTTCAAAGCTGCACTGGCTTTTAAAATATTGCGGAAAAGAAAAGGGAATTATTTATTGGAGCTTTATCATTTCCATTCTCTACAATAGTGTGGGACTCAGTTTCGCGGTGCAGGGAAATCTTAGTCCGGTAATTGCGGCTATATTAATGCCTGTCAGCTCTATTTCTATTGTGATTTTCACAACAATTATGAGCTCAATTTTCTCAAATAAAATTAAAAACTGATTTAAATCAGGTCGATATATGGGTATTTATCATAGAGACAATTGCCAGTTCAAAATACCTTTGAAAACGAAATGAGTGTAGTCATTATTCTTTTAACAGCCAGTTTAACAATTGCCATTGGGTTTTTAATAGCCTTTATCTGGTCGGTAAAAACCGGGCAATACGACGATGATTATACACCTTCAGTGAGGATGTTGTTTGAAAACAGCCTTCCAAAATCAGAAACAAAAACCACAGAACCAGAAACAATAAAACACACAAAATAAAGTTATGGAAATAGAAAAGTTTCAATACGACAACAAAATTGTAAAACAGTTTGCCTACGCAACCATGCTGTGGGGCATTGTTGGTATGCTTGTCGGACTATTAGCGGCGCTAGAGTTGGTTTGGCCGGCATTTAATATGGAATTGCCTTATACCACCTTTGGGCGGGTTAGACCTATTCACACCAACGCTGTAATTTTTGCTTTTGTGGGTAATGGCATCTTTATGGGGGTTTATTATTCGTTGCAACGTTTATTAAAAGCCAGAATGTTCAGCGATTTTCTGAGTAAGATTCATTTCTGGGGCTGGCAGTTGATCATCGTTCTGGCTGCAATTTCATTGGCTTTAGGTAAAACAACTGGTAAAGAATATGCTGAATTGGAATGGCCGATCGATATCCTGATCACATTAATTTGGGTTGTGTTTGGCTGGAATATGTTTGGGACAATTATTCGTCGACGTGAACGTCATTTGTACGTAGCCATTTGGTTTTATATTGCCACACTGATCACGGTAGCCATGCTACACATTGTTAACTCCATTGAAATTCCGGTGTCCTTCTGGAAATCTTATTCCTGGTATGCCGGTGTTCAGGATGCTTTGGTACAATGGTGGTACGGACATAATGCCGTTGCTTTTTTCCTTACAACGCCTTATTTAGGCTTAATGTATTATTTTCTTCCCAAAGCGGCAAACCGACCGGTTTATTCCTATCGCTTATCGATCATTCACTTTTGGGCTTTAATATTTTTATATATCTGGGCCGGACCTCACCACTTACTTTATACCGCTCTGCCAGACTGGGCGCAATCTTTGGGTGTTGTGTTCTCTATTATGTTAATTGCTCCATCTTGGGGTGGTATGATCAACGGACTTCTGACGCTGCGTGGTGCATGGGATAAAGTGCGCGACGATGTTGTTCTAAAGTTTATGGTTGTAGCAGTAACCGCTTACGGTATGGCTACTTTTGAAGGACCACTGCTATCCATCAAATCTATAAACGCAATTAGTCACTATACCGACTGGACAGTTGCGCACGTTCACGTGGGTGCACTAGGTTGGAACGGTTTTCTCACTTTTGGTATTTTATACTATTTAATCCCAAGATTGTTCAGAGTAAAACTGTACTCGCAAAAATTGGCAAACACACACTTTTGGATTGGAACTTTAGGAATTATCGTATACGCCGTGCCTTTGTATTTTGCCGGCATCATGCAAAGTTTAATGTGGAAAGAGTTTACGCCTGAAGGTCAGTTAAAATGGCAATTTATGGATACGGTTACAATGATGCAACCCTTTTACATGGCACGTGCTGTTGGCGGAACCTTGTTTTTAATTGGCGCCTTATTGATGGTTTATAATTTAATGAAAACAGTTAAATCTGGAAACTTACTTGCCAATGAAGATGCAGAAGCACCGGGATTAGCAAAAAGCTATAATCCGCATGCTGGTGACCACTGGCACCGATGGATCGAACGCAGACCTGTGCAAATGTTGATTGTCAGTCTGGTCGTTGTCATTATTGGTGGCGTCATTGAATTGATTCCAACGTTTCTTATTCAAACCAACATTCCAACTATTTCCAGTGTAAAACCTTACACCCCACTTGAATTGCAGGGAAGAGATATTTATGTAAGAGAAGGCTGTTATACTTGTCATTCCCAAATGATCAGACCTTTTAGAAGCGAGACAGCACGTTATGGTGAATATTCCAAAGCCGGAGAATTTATTTATGACCATCCTTTTCAATGGGGCTCAAAACGCACCGGACCTGATTTAGCGCGCATAGGAAGTAAATATCCCGATAGTTGGCATTACAACCACATGATGGATCCTACATCCATGTCGCCTGGATCTATTATGCCTTCTTATCCATGGTTATTGGACGATAAAATTGACGCGGCCAGCACCCTTTCAAAAATTAGAGCCATGCAACGTTTAGGAGTTCCTTATCCTGCGGGTTATGAAAAACTAGCTCCGGCAGATATGGAAAAACAAGCGAAAGCAATTTCAGAAAGTCTTCTTAAAGATGGAATTCGCACGGCTCCAGATAAAGAGATCATTGCTTTGATTGCCTACCTGCAACGGATGGGTAGGGACATTAAAGCAGCGCCAAAAGAAGAAGTTTCGAAACTGACAAATTAACCAATAAACCTAAACTGATGAAATTCAAATATTATTTAGAAACGATTAACGGTATTGGCATTTACCCGCTCGTTTCGTTCGTATTATTCTTCGCCTTTTTTGTTTTCGTAACGATTTATGTTTTTAAATCAGACAAAAAACATTTGAGCGAGGTCGCAAATATTCCCTTAGATAATAACGATAAATAGGCATTTATATGAACACACACATAAACACAACAAAAAAGAATATCATAGGCGCATTGTTCTTGTGTCTCCCTTTTCTTGCTTTAGCTCAGGAAACGGAGGCCGCTACAAAGAGCTATTTTTCAAACGCTTTATTCAATACACTCCTTGTAACGATTATTATGTTGGCGATCCTTGTCCTAGCCCTTAGCAGCGTTCTGAAGAATTTATCCAGTTCAGATGCGCTCATGAATCTTATAAAACAAAAGGAAGATAAGGATGCTAAATCTACGCCTAATGCCACAACACTATTGTTTTTCCTTTTGCTGGCAGGCTCTTCTCTCTATGGTCAGAACGCTGTAACAGCAGCAGTTAATGATGGGAGAGTTGGTGGGATTGATGCCTTCACTTTTTACACAATGATGACAACCATTTTTTTGGAACTCATTGTTGTAGCGGTTTTAATAAATACACTGAAATACCTTTTAAAAACAAAAGATGTAAAACAACCCTCAGTTGTTGTGAAACCAAAAGAGAAAACGCTACTCGATAAATTAAGCGGCGCTGTTGACGTGGAGCAGGAAGAGACCATTATGCTGGATCACAATTATGATGGTATTCGCGAATTAGACAACGATTTGCCACCCTGGTGGAAATATGGCTTCTATGTAACAATCCTGGTTGCAGTAGTTTATTTGATAAATTATCATGTTGCCAAAACATCGCCATTGCAACAGGAAGAATACACCATGAGCCTGAAAAAAGCCGATGCTGAAATTGCAGAATTTATGAAGACCTCCGCAAACAATGTGGACGAAAGCACGGTAAAAATGCTCGACAATCCTACAGATCTGGCTACAGCGAAAGATCTTTTTATTTCGACCTGTGCTGCTTGTCACGGTAAATTTGGTGAAGGCACTGTAGGCCCAAATCTTACAGACGATTATTGGATTCACTCCGGAAGCATCAGAGAAATTTTCAAAACCATCAAATACGGTTGGCCGGATAAAGGCATGAAATCCTGGAAAGAAGATTTCTCACCTATTCAAATCGCCCAACTGACCAGCTATATTAGAACGCTTCGCGGAACTAATCCACCGAAACCAAAAGACAAACAGGGTGATTTGTATATTGAAGAAATAATTCAATCAGATTCAACCGCACTAAAAAGCGATTCTCTAAAAATTGTTTCCGTTGCAGATACGCTTAAAAATAAATAATACTCATGTCCTCAGATCTAAATGTACCAGAAAAAGAAAGTTTCAGAGATTCCATCGCTACTATTGATAAAGACGGCAAACGGGCCTGGATCTTTCCAACAAAACCTAAAGGGCGTTTATTTAATCTGCGGGCCTATCTGAGTTATGTCTACCTGCTTGTGTTTTTTGGATTACCGTTTGTTAAAGTAAATGGAGAACCATTGTTCCTGATAAATATTTTGGAACGTAAATTCATTCTCTTTGGAACCATCTTTTGGCCACAGGATTTTTTTATTTTCGGTCTTGGATTTTTAATTTTCATTGTCTTCATTGCTCTTTTCACCGTTATTTTTGGACGTGTGTTTTGTGGCTGGGCTTGCCCGCAGACTATTTTTATGGAAATGCTTTTTCGCCGAATTGAATATTGGATTGATGGGGACGCGAATTACCAAAAGGCTTTAAAGAAAATGCCCTGGAACAAAGAAAAAATCGCAAAGAGAAGTATAAAATACATCCTGTTTTTCATTCTATCTTTTGTAATCGCCAATACGTTTTTGTCTTATTTAATCGGAATGGATGAAGTTGTGAAAATTGCAACCGAACCTATTTCGCAACATATAGGAAGTCTTGTTTCTCTTTTGCTATTTACGAGTATTTTCTTTTTCGTGTATTCCTGGTTCCGCGAGCAGGTGTGTTTAATCGTTTGTCCTTACGGTAGAATGCAAGGTGTATTGCTGGATAAAGAAAGTATTGTTGTTGCCTACGATTATGTGCGGGGCGAACCGCGTCACAAGTATTCTAAAAAGGTAGACGAAGCAAAAGGAGATTGTATTGATTGTGGAATGTGCGTAAAGGTTTGTCCCACAGGAATTGATATTAGAAACGGAACTCAGTTGGAATGTGTAAGTTGCACAGCCTGTATTGATGCCTGCGACCAGATCATGGAAAGCGTTAAACTGCCACTTGGCTTAATTCGTTACGATTCCGAAAAAGGAATCGCAGAAAAGAAAAAACTGCATTTCACAACACGTATGAAAGCTTATTCTGCTGTGCTATTGGTTCTTATTGGCATAGAAAGTTTCCTTTTAATTTCGCGCTCCGATTATGACGCTACGATTTTAAGAGCCAAAGGCATGCTTTACCAGGAACAACCGAATGATCAGGTCAGCAATCTTTACACTATCAAACTCATAAATAAAACACGCGATAGCATGCCAGTAGACGTAAGGATAGAGAACATGGTGGGTAAAGTGGAAATTGTTGGCAAAGCACTAGGAGTTAAAAAAGAAGGAATGAATCAGGGCGAGTTTTTTGTGTACATCAATAAGAACCTGATCAAACAAAGAAAAACAAAATTGGTCCTCGGGATTTATACCAACAACAAAAAGGTAAAAACAATTAAGACCAGTTTTTTAGGACCTACAGAATAAATCAATATTTATAATTTAAACGTTTAATCATGAGTTGGGGAATCAGAATTACAATTTTATACTTAGGCTTTGTCGGTATCATATTAACGCTTGCTTTTGTATGCTTCGGTGAGAAAGTCGAGTTAGAATCGGCAGACTATTATGCTAAAGAATTAAAATTTCAGGATCAACTGGATGCGACCGAAAATCTAAACGCACTGCCACAGTCCGTTAGTCACGTTATTCGTGATAGATCTATACAACTCTTATTTCCACAAGATTTAATATCTGGTGATTTTAAAGGCACCGTTAATTTTCTGAGACCTTCAGATGCCTCCAAAGACAGGATGGTTCAGCTTGCGCCAGGTGTGGATGGGATTCAAATGATTGACCCCGGTTTTATAAAAGGAGTTTATAAAATGCAGATCTCTTTCTCCACCCTCGGAAAAACCTATTTTAAAGAAGACGTTATAAATTTCAACTAGTGAATTTTTTAATTGCCGCCATATCACTAGGTTTTTTTGGAAGCTTTCACTGCATAGCTATGTGTGGACCAATTGCCATGACTTTACCAGTGCATAATAAGCCGCCACTTATTAAATACACACTCATTTTCTCATACAACCTTGGTAGAATAATAACTTATTCTGTGCTGGGAGTTTTGGCTGGAATTGTCGGGAAAAGTTTTGCAATCGCTGGGCTTCAGCAAGCACTCTCCGTCTCAGTTGGGATAATTCTTCTCGCTTATGTTTTTGTTCCCTTTAAATACAGTGCTGGCGGTTATCCTCTTTTTTTATGGATCAAAGCGAGTTTTGCTAAAGTGTTTTCTATTGGAAGTAAGTCATCTTTATTTCTTGTTGGGTTATTAAATGGCTTATTACCTTGTGGGTTAGTATATATTGGAATTGCCGGAGCTATTGCCACGGGCGACGTTTTAAAAGGCACACTCTTTATGGCTCTATTTGGCGCGGGTACATTGCCAATGATGATCGTGTTGCCATTAGCCAGAGGTCTTGTTACCGCTTCCGTGAGAAGTAAAATGCAGAAAGCAATACCTGTTGTTATTACACTAATGGCAACCGTGCTTATTCTAAGAGGTCTTAACCTTGGAATTCCTTATGTAAGCCCGAAAATTGATAAGAATTCTAACACGACTTCCTGCCACGGTCAGCCTTCCGTTTATCCAAAAGGTGTCATTAAATGCGCAGTTCCCTCTAAAGATTAGAGTCTTGTCAAGGACGTCAATCAACTCTTCAAGTGTCGCTTCCCGAAACAGGCTTGATATTACATTAAGTGTTCAGATTTATAAAACGGACTTTAGTTTATTTACCCTTTCATCGCTTGGCAACAGGCTAGGGGAGTGGTGCTTGTAAGCGCTTGGCAACAACAATAAGGGTCGCTTTCATTTAAAGATAATCATGGCTGGTAACTAGAGTCGTGTTGTTAAGTTCAGGTGTTTGGTGTAAATAGATTTGCTACGGAAATGTGTTTGTTAAAAAAAGGGTTTTAAACAGTTGAACTGAAAGCATTTTCTCTATTGGTCTTTGCCCAATAATAACGGTCAAAACACATGCAAATATTTCGCAGGAACGCTTTGCCTTTTTCGGAGACAATCAACTTCGTGGGAAACAGGTAAAGAAGGCCGTCTTTTTCTAACGCTTCACATCGGCCAAGTCCTTTGTAGATAACATCGAATTTGTATTTGTCGTTACCCCAATTCGTTTTTCCCTGGCACATAATGTTCAGGATATGCTTGCGTACAACTTTGTCTTCCTCACTAAGCAGGTGTCCTTTAAAGAAAGGAAATTTACCTTCCAAAACTTTTTTCTGATAAGCTTCTACTTCTTTAATGTTTTGAGCAAAGCCATTCCACGTGTCGCTTATCGCCGAAACACCCAGACTAATCATTAATTCGGTGTAACTATCACTATAGCCCATAAAATTGCGGTGCAGTTTTTTATTGATAAGCGCCGCATAAAGCGCGTCGCTTTTCAGGGCAAAGTGATCCATTCCAATCTCCACATATCCCGCCGCGGTAAATAATTGCAAGCCTTTTTCATAAAGCTCTCTTTTTTCAACGTCAACTGGCAAATCTTTTTCAGTAAATTTTCGCTGGCCGGGTTTAATCCAGGGTACGTGAGCGTAGCTGTAATAAGCGATCCTGTCTGGTTTTAATTGAATTACTTTTTGAATGGTATCTACAATGGTGTTTAATTTCTGAAAGGGCAATCCGTAAACAAGGTCGAAATTAACCGAGCTGTAACCAATGCTCCTGGCTGCCTTAACTACCGTTTCAACTTCCTCATACGACTGGTAGCGGTTAATCACATCCTGTACAATCGGATCAAAATCCTGAATCCCAAAACTCACGCGCTGGAAACCAAGATCGTACAATGTTTGCAGATGCTCAGCGGTGGTGTTGGAAGGATGGCCCTCAAAACTAAAATCCGGATTTTCGCAGGCTTCCGCTTTCGTCAATATTCCGCTGATTAAACGTTTTAAGTTTTCCGCTTTAAAAAAAGTAGGGGTTCCTCCGCCCAGGTGCAATTCTTTGATTTTTGGTTTTTCATCAAACAGATTCAGATATAAATCCCATTCGTTTAACAAGGCCTCAAGATAAGGCACTTCCACCTTATGGTTAACAGTTATACGTGTGTTGCAGGCACAGTACGTGCATAAACTTTCGCAAAAAGGTAAATGAATGTATAGACTTATGCCATTCACGGAATTTGTTTTTTTAAAACTTTCCTTCACTAAATTTTTCCATTGGTCTTCTGAAGGAGTGTTGTTCCACGCTGGCACTGTAGGATAACTCGTGTAGCGCGGCGCGGCTACATTGTATTTACTTGTTAGGTTCATGCTTCGAGTCTTTTGTACAAAACTTCATTAGAAAGTTGTGAAATAAAATTATCAAGAATTCCTTGTTTTACATGCGACATCATCACAATTTTATACCAGTTTGGTTGATCATGATTGTCTGGCACAAGCATAAATTTTTTTGCAAGTATTGGCGAAACATATTTGGCACGAATAGCGATAATATTTAAAAAAGGATTTCTGTAATACTCAACGCCTATTTCATCCAGTGCTGAACATACGGACGTGGTTTTATCCAGCAGCTGGTTCATTTTAACCGTCCAGCCTGTCGATCCGTGCGTGTGAAGAATCATCCACATACAAGCTGCGTTCGCTCCTGAACGACTTCCACACAAAGTGTAATCTTTCCCCTGAACATAAGAGGCTTCTTCAGTACAAACATAAGCCATGAAATTTTTCCGAACCAGAAAAATACCAGTACCATAAGGCGCTTGCAACATCTTATGTCCGTCGATGGTTACAGAGTTAACATTGGGATTTGCAAAATTGTGTTTGCTGTCCAAATTTGTAAAAGGATAAATGAAGCCGCCGAATGCCGCATCGATATGAAGCTTGTAGTTTATTTTAATAAGGTTGAGAAAGTCAGTAATTTTTTCAATGTCATCCACGCTTCCAAACATGGTTGTGGAAAGGTTGATAGTGACGATAAAATATTTTTTACCATTTTTTACAGCCTCAAGCACTTTGTGTTCAAGGTCATCGATGTTAACCTCGCGGGTATCATCATGCACTTTAAAGCGAATGGAATCAAGTCCCAACAGGTTTGCGGCTTTTGGGAAAGAATAATGGGAGTCCTCTGAATAAATCACAGCGATTTCTCGTTCGGTGGCACTGAATTCTTTTTTGTAATAGTTTCTGTAAATCCACACGGCTTGAATATTGGCTTCCGTTCCGCCGGAGGCAACATAACCATCGTAGCTGTGAGGCTGCGCTCCGAAGATTTCTTCCGCGCAAATACGGATCAAATCTTTTTCAATTTCCTGAGTCCCCTTAAATACAGCTTCTTTTTCTCCATCAAGTGTATGGCAGCCGATATGATTTGGATTAGCAATGAGCATGCTTAAAAAAGGGGCGTCTTTTAAAAAAGGAGCATCGTCGTAGAAAATTTCAGTGTCTAAAAACGTGCCGGGAATGCCAAGTATATTTTCGCTACGGTAATTTAAGTTTTTACTCAACGCGTCAAAGATTCTGAGTTTTATATTTTGTGTGCTGAGTCGTGGCCAGTTCATATAATTTTTATTACTGATATTTGCTTATTTCTTGTCCCTCGTTATTCAAAATTCTTCGTAATGCCTTGTTCAAATTTCCGGATAAAGTAGGACTGAGGCCCTGACAAAAATCATGTATTGCAGTGATACTAATCAACATGTGCTTTTACCTCCTTTTTTGACCTTTCGAAGTCAAAATGATTAGTTTTGTTATTGTTCTAAGATAAACATTTTCTCCTATGGTATTCAACACTAAACTTTGGCTCAGAATTTCACTTTTTAATTTGTGGGTGGTTGCATTACTGGGCACACTCATGCGCTATAAAATAGGATTTTCATTTCCGTATTTCGATCAAAAACACATTCAGCACGCGCACTCGCATTTTGCTTTTATTGGATGGATTACCCATACCCTGTTTGTACTCATGGTGCATACGGTGCAAAAACGTAATCTTTCTATAAACGTAGGCATCTACAAAAACTTGATTATTCTAAATTTAATTTGCGCATATGGCATGTTGTTCGCTTTTGCTATGCAGGGTTATGGTTTGTTTTCCATTATTTTTTTAAGCCTTTCGGTTGTTACAGGCTATGTGTTTTCGTGTAGAATGTTTAAAGATTTAAAACCGCTTAGCGATCAGCCCTATGCCAATTGGTTCACAGCAGGACTCTGGTTCGGTATTATTTCTTCTTTGGGTACATTCACGCTGGCGTTTATGATGGCGAGTCATAATTTTAACTCTAACATTCATCTTGCATCCCTTTATTTTTATTTGCATTTTCAATACAATGGGTTTTTTACGTTTGCCTGTATCGGGTTACTGCTGGCCAATTTGCCGGTGCATCGCTTGCAGCATTCAACCAACACTCTTATTTTCTGGCTATTTTTCTTGTCTTGTATTCCTGCTTATTTTCTTTCAGTGCTCTGGGTAAAAATACCAGTATGGTTGTTTGTGATCGTAATTATAGCCGCATTCGTACAATTGTTTGCTTGGTTAAGACTGGTAAAAAGTTTGTGGTCCGAAATTTTTACGAATCCTTCTTTCGGAAAACTTGGTCGCAACCTGCTTATCATTGTGGGTTTAGCCATCACTGCTAAATTTATATTACAACTCGGTTCAACGATTCCTTCAGTAAGCAAATTGGCTTTTGGATTCCGACCCATTATAATTGCTTACCTCCATTTGATTCTGCTCGCTATTATTTCTGTATTTCTTGTAAGCTATTTGTATATCTATAAGCTTATAGCGATAAATAAAATGACAGCTGCGGGACTGATTGTCTTTGTAATAGGCGTTTATCTGAATGAGCTTGTACTGGGTATTCAAGGAATCGCTTCCTTCTCTTACACACCTGTTCCTTATGCAAACGAAACACTCTTCGGAATCGCAGTTCTTATTGTTATTGGACTTGGGCTTTTGATTGCATCTCAAAGGAAGGCGGCGTCAACGGTGGTGGGGGAGCTTGGATAAATTCGAATTGCGTGAAGGCTGGATTTTGACTTCTGTTGAGTTGTTACGAAGTTATGCCTAGCGCCTTCTTATAAAGTTCTTTTGTTGAGCTAGTAGTTTCCTTTCGTTTACCTCTCGCATAGCCCTAAACGGCATAATTATGAAGGATAGTGTTTTTTACTTTACTATATTTCCTAAGCTACTGTAACCTTTTTGAAGTCTATCTTTAAATTTTTCATAAAAGAATTTTTTTAATACTTCAAGTACCGCATAAAAACAATTATTTTTAATTAGTAATGACTTACCATCACCATTAGCCTCATTAAAAAGCACTAGGGCATATTGTATTTGGTTGTTGAAATTAATTAGTTCAATGAGTTTTGATAAAGCTTCACTGTCAAGGTGCTTTAATATGTTTTTTTTATTTAGTGGTTCAATAAAAGAATTATTAAGCATATGCTTGTAACTAAATGGATTTTCAGTTACCGCGTGATATAGAGAAAATGAACTTGGACGAAGTTTTCTATAATTATATCCCAAAATCTTAGTTTTATCTAGATCTACATACTGAAAAGTGAATACTTCGTTTTGAATGAATTTACCAGATATAAAACCAATACCGACCGTTGTGTTATAACATATTTCGGAAAACTCTTGCGGATTAATCGGATCAGCAGATTCAACAATCAAGTAGTTTTTTTCCTGTTTGACAAGCATTCTATGTTTTTTTACATTTAGTGTCACAAATGCTTTTGCGCCAAAATTAAGTATAGCATTTGAGTATCTTCAAAATAAAAAAAACTCCGGCAGAAGCATTGTACATCTTCCGAGTAACCATCACTTTTGAAAGAAAAGACCTTGGCTTCGGAATATCTGCTTAACCATTTTTCTTTGAAATTGATATTATTTCTGTGTGCGATAATTGAACAATTAACAGAAAATTTATTTTTTGCTCCTGAAAAATATAGATTTAAATCTTCAGCGTCCATTTCCATGATCTCATTAATATTGATCATGTACTGTTCCTTAGATCTATACATAATTGCTTTGATTTTTTAAGTGTCTGACATGATAGTGCCGGATATTTTCCTTTTAAAAACTCTCATTTTCGATAAGCCAGCATCAATTTTATTAAAATAATTATTGCTCATATTTAGGATATTAACTTCTTATTTTTTCCATGGGAGAGTCATGCGGCCTGGATTCCAATAGAAGATTTTATTGTTTTTACAAAAGGAAATCGGGTGCTGAGAATTGGCAGATAATATAGTTGAATTCGTTCGCATCATATCCGTCATTTTTTGATTTATTAACTCTGCCAGCTTGGGCTTCAATACTTTTATTTTTTCAGGTATTTCTCCTACAAAATCAGGAAAAAATAGTGCTTTCAATTCCCACCCGTTTGTTTGCATCACCTGTGAGAAAACTAATCCAAACTTAATCGTCCTAGTTTCTCGCTCGATCACATCTTCAACTATCGCTTTAAATGTATCATGGGGCAGACTGAACATACCGGTATTTAAGAAAATGATCCCCGCTGAGGTTATATCCTTCGTTTCTTTGAATGATTTGATTTGATCCGACGCCTTTTTTAGGTGGTTCTTGATGGTGTTTGTAATCAGGCGTCTATACTTATCTGTTGGCGCGCTAAAATCAATTGTTGGATCAAGATTTATTGCATATCCAGATTGATTTTCAAAAGCTTCAGCAATTGCAATTTGTCTATCTAAGTTAAATAGACTATCTTGTTGGAGATCTTTGAGTTCTAAGACTATATTGTACAGAAGAAAATCAGGTGTTTTTACTGTAGATTCTGGAATTTTTTCACCGCCAAATTCACAGATAATATTTTCAAAATCTTTTTCTGAAAACCTCGGTACATTGAAGTAATTTAAACCATTGTTAGATTTGTCCTTAAAACTCTTAAACGCATATCCCGTTTTCTTTGCTTCAAGATAGAAGTCTGCAAAACCATCACCGGCTTTAAGGCAACGTTCTTCTAAAAGCCTGTCTATTTTAATTTCTGAGCATACGGGAAATTTGTTTGCGCAGGATAATTCATAAACTCTGCTAACTGAAAAATCGCTTTCTGTTAAAAGAATGACGCATTCTGCAAAGCAATGCTCTTCTTGGTTAAATCCTTCATACAGTATTCGTAAAATATTCATACTACTAAATATGTTTGTCGTACTACTCTGAAAGTGTTGTGTTTTCTGGAATTACTTTCAACGCCTCAAAAAGTCCTTTTGTAAAATCTTTTTCCTTCTGGGGCGTACCGTGTAAAGTAGTATTTGAAGTCAGCGCTTCTTCAAATGCAGAATTTACAATAAACCCATTTTTTATGGTGGGTTTCCTCTTAAAATCTTTTTGTCCTGTTTTTAAACGTTCGTGAAAATGTCTGATCAGATCTTTCAAATCCACGTGTTTTGAACGAATTCGCATAAATTGCCTGTAAAAAAATTTAAAGTCAATCATAGTTACTGGATAAACACTTCCAAATGAATTGGTCGGAATATCCTTAGTCATAATATCATTCAAATACTTATTTATTCCCGGCATTTGGTAGGTGAAGGACGTTGTAATAATAATTGGAATTATTACTACATTTCTTTTTTCAAACCTCGATCAATAAAATTATCAAACGCAAAACATCCTTTATTTAGCGCGTCAATTTGATTAACTATTTGACTAATTCCTTTATTGCTACCTTTTTCGTTTTTAACAAAATTCAGGTTTAGATGATTGCTAATTTTTTCAAATGAACCCGAAGAAATAGTTTCAGTTGAAACTAAGTAGTCTTTTACCTCAATTAAAAAAACATATCTTCCTATTCTAAGATAACAGTCGGGCATACCCTCCTTGTCACTGAATTCAAGTACTGCATTGTAATTTTCAAACATGTATTTAAAAAGAGAACGAAAAAATCTCTTTTCAATCACCTCAAACCCAATAGTTGATTTAAATGAATTATAAGTAAGCTTGCTTTTGTCCATAAAATCAAACGCCGTACCTATATAAATTGAATTGTAAAAAAAACTTCCAGTTCAATACTATGTAGAAACCTTGACTGGATTTAAGCAAAGGCTTTTTCCGTATACCAAGGTAATCCTGGCGCAGAGAACGGTCCTTTTTATATTCATCAATATCCATCGAAAAATTATCCAGTATTGAAGTAAAGTTTTCTGAAGGCTGGATAGCAAATAGACTAACATTATAATCTTTACTTTTTTCAAAGCTAATTTTAATTAACTCTACGAAATCGAAGACAAACTGCCAAACGGAATTTCTATTATAAAATTTGAGATAAGACTCTACATATTTATAGTGCTTTGGATCCAAGAAAAAATGATCTAATAAAAGCCCCGCACATATAGTTTGATAAACTGGATCAATTTTTTCGTTAAAATCGAATTGCTGAATTAGGAATGGCCAATGAACTTTTTGGAAGTGAAGAGGGTCTGCCATATCAATGTTTAACTTTGAAATATGTGACTTAAATACTGTATTAAATTCGTCAATATAAGCGAAATATGCCAGCAAGACTTTGAGTTGTCCGAGGCTGTCAACTTCTTTACCTTCATTCCTAAAGTGAATTAGTTCGCGAGAAATAAAATATGTTATATAAATGGACTTGAAAATATTAATATGAGCGCGATGCTTAATATGATGGCTTTGAATTAAATTACAAAATATACGTCGTTGATTTTCAGGCCAAAATTGAGTCAGTTTATCCATAAGGTCTTTTTGGAATACTGGCGATTCTTCATCATCAAGATATGCCTGCGCATTAAGAAAACCTAAGTAAAGCAAAACCCCTTCCGAATTGTAGTCAGCTAAAAATTCTTGAGGATCCAAGCATTTTTTGGAGAATAAATCTTCATATCCAGGGCTGAGCGAAAATTGCATAGTAGATCAAATATAAACATGAATTGTAAATACTAATGCTATGAAATGTAGCATATTAGAAAGATATCCTTCTCAAGTGTTTTATATTTCAAAAAAAAATCACTCATACACACGATAAACAGTCTTGAGCCCTCCATCTTCAGCGTAGTGAAACATTACCTTTATACCGGAGTTTATTATTCCACATGTATCACTAACAAATATCTTTACCTGATTTTGAAAAGCACTATAACATGTACGATAAATTTATCCTGAACGATTTTTTCCGCTCTCTTCAGGTCGCTTTTGAGAAGCAGAAAGGCAATTCATAAAAATGGTGCGGCCTTTCGCTTCATGGGGAGGCGCCCAAAAAAATATAAGACCCTTTTAAGAATCTACTTAATTTAGAGCAGCTTACACATGTAGATGCAACCTTGTGAATAGCTAAATTGGAGTGTAACGATAATTCAGGATAACAACACTTTCAATTTAAAATAATAAAGAAAGATTCAAAAGAAAGTTGCGGCCAAATCTGGGAATAGTACCAATGTCGAGATGTTCGCGGTAATTCGCATTAAAGATATTTTCACAAGCAAGTCCGGTTTGAAGAATGGTGGATTTGATTTTAAAATTATGCGACACTCGAAAATTCAGCACATGAAACCAGGATGTAACGCGATCTCCATAATCTACATTCACTCTTTTTTGAGTAGCTGCAAAATCATATTCCAATTGCATCTGTGTTAACTTAATGTGATAGCGCAAGGCCTGTTGTATTTTCAGAGGCGGCACTAGTGGCAAAGGTTTTCCTGAATAGGTTTCTGCGTAAACGTACTTAAGCGAACTGATGTGCGTTAATTTTTCTGTCAGGTTTATTTTTGTTGTGAATTCTGCACCTCTGCTAATCGCAAACGGAATATTGGTGTAGGTTTTTAATCCGTAAGCGCCAATGGTCATTTGCCCATAACCTTCCATTTTGTAAGCATAGATATAATCGTTTGTGTGATGATAAAAAAGTGTCAAAGAGTATTCTACTTTTTTAAATGTTTGTTTGAGCAGGGCTTCTATCTGGAAAGATTTTTCAGTTTTAAGATCCAAGTTGCCCAGGTAATCATATTGATCCTGACGGTTAAACAAATAATACCCATAGCGTTCGTTACTTGTAGGTAAACGCTCGCCATAACCTGCTGTAATCTGCGCGAAGGTTTTTTTACCAAAATATTTTCCGTAGTTTAAATTTAGATTCTTCATAAAATCTTGTTTGTGAAGCGTGATGTCTGTATTAAATACTTCCCATTGATTTGCGCCAGGACCTTTCACAGCGCTCTGATCGGTTAAATCAATCCTTCCGCTAAAACCAAGCTGTTGTCTAAATTTAAACTTAAATTGTTTTTGTACAGAGAGACCAAGATCAGAAAAATTATTCTCAGGTAAAGTTTGAAGGTACATGAGCGGCTCATCAGAGGGATACATGATCATATCGGCTCTTGTGTTGGTATGATGAAAATCTAACCTAATTTTTAATTCTTTTTTGGAGACAAGCTCGTCGTAAAATCCAGCTGTACTGCTCCATCCCGGCATATCCATGTGCATAGGTGCGTCACTTCTGCGGGTATCATCCATTTGATGAACAATCGTATTGTAATACACTTTAAGCTCATTGGAATGCAAACGTTTGCCTACGAATAATTTTTGGTGACTAAGAGAATAAATCTGAGCCGACGCGGAGCCTACATCCATTGGCAAAGCCGGGTAGCCAATATTTTTTCCCCAATCGCCCAGATAATTTACTTTTAGTATCTGAGTACTGTCTGGTTTGTAGCTCAGAGCTGCCGAAACGTTCGATTTGTGAAAACCAGAATTAGCGATTAATTTATTGGCGCCTGAGCGGTAATTATCAGCATTTCTTAATGCACCGCTCACTCTGTAGGAAACTTTATTTACAGAGTGTTGAAGCGCGAAACTTGTGTTATAGCCGTTGTTAATGGAGGAATAAGATTGAGATAATTGTCCGTGTATTTTTTTGTCGCAATTAAATGAAGGTTCCTTAAGATTAAAATTAATCTGACCGCCAATGGTACTGCCATTTAAAGCGCCAGAGGCACCATGAGCCACCTGGATACATTGTAGGTTTACAGGTTCGACATAAATGGAAACAGGATCCATTTTGTCGGTGCAGGCACCGTAAATCCGCATGCCATCAATGGTTACATTTGTTTGACCGGTTCCATAATTTCTAATTACTGGTTCCAGACCATAAGCTCCTCTTCTGATTAAACTCACGCCCTGCAAACGCGATAAAATATCCTCAGTGCTCGCCAGTTTGTTTGTTTTGGAAAAGTTGAAGGCTTGATTGTCTGAATGACTTTCGTCATGAATACATACTTCACTTAACTGCACCGTTTTTATTGCAGTGTCTAAAGGCTGATTTTGCGCCCAAAGACACTGCTGGATAAAAACAAATAGGTAGAATGTAAAGCGTTTCATCAGATGGTAATTTCAAAAAATTGATCTTCACTTAGAACGGTGCCATTTTTAGAAATTTTTAGTTTAATGTTCCATAAACCTGACATGGTGAAATTTACTTTGCCTTTGTAATGTCCCTTTTCGATGAGAATAGGATTTACATTATTTGGAGAGCCGTGCCCCATACTTGGCATGGTTGGCACAATTTCGATAGTATAGTCATTTATCGGAAAGTACTCCATCATGTTTTTCTTTTTATGCAATACAATTTCAAAATCATTGATGCCAACGGCTGGTTTCGTTGGATGGATTAGAGTGATAAATACACTTGCATTGTTATCGCCTGCAATAACAGTGCTTTTGAATTTAATCGGCGTACTCGCAACAACGGTCAGTGCAAATTTTCCGGTTCCCATTTTCCCATTTTTATGATTATGGAAAAGAAGGTTTAGCCACCATTGACTGGCAGTTCCAGGCATTGAAAAAATAACAGCAGACTTAAAGTAACCGTTAGTAGTCAGAGTATCTTCACTGTTCTCTACCGGTGCGCTGTGTTGCATACTACCCATATCCATCATGGGTTCCATATCAAAATGCCCATTAGAAAGACGGCTGCCGTCGGTGGAGTCGAACAGTGAAACATAAAATTCGTTGTAGCCTGTTTCTACTGTTTTGGTCGTGTAAATAATTGCTTTTGTGTTTGCACCGAGTATATATGTTTCGCCAAGCTTTGTCATAGTATTGGTAGCTTGTTCTGTTGTGGGATCAGTTGCAGTTTCTTCTGGTTTAGTTTCTGTTTTTTTACAGGCGCTCGAAAGTGATACCAAGGTGGCTAATACCACCATGTTTAATGAAAGTTTCATAAATAAGTTTTAGAAGTAATATTAAAAATCTTGTGAAGCTTTTGGAGTTTGCTTCAAACCCTTGAATAAATTTACAAGGTTGGCGGGCGAAAAAGAGGAGTAGAGTGAAGGGAAGTTTTGCTTTGGATATAAGAAAAATTGGGACTATATCTTTCTGAATAAAGATAAAAACAAAGCTTTGATTCATTTATTCTATTACAAGGCATTTGATGGAGTTCTTTCACCAAACTTTTGTCCTGGTTGCTTTGTTTATCTTGCTCCTTAATTTGTTTGTTAAGGTGACACTTACCATGGCATTTCATTTTTGGTTTGTCCTTATTCTCACAATATTTTTGAGTAATACTTTCTTTATTCACTTCATAATTCATGAATAAAACCACTTTAAATCCGCTTTGCAGAAGGAAAGCACTTAGGATGAGTATCGGAATTAATCGTGTCAATCTTCTATTTCAGATTTCAAAATTAGGCATCAAAGATAAGGGATAATATGATATTTGATAGGTTGAGAACTGATTAAAATCATACTGTTGTGGCAAATGCAATTATTTAGATAAAAGGGATACTGATATCTCTTCCGAGACTTTAAATTTGAAATCTGCAAGATTATGATTGCCGCAACTCAGGGAAAAAAATGTGTTTTGAGGAGCGGCAAAAGAAAGTAAGTTTCTCATTGCTTTTAACCCTAAACATGCAGTTGATAAAAACAACTACATGCGACCTTAGTGTTTGTAGGGATTTCCCGAATTTGCTCTTATAATAAATCCTAAGAAACACTATGTCGGTATAACCACAATAAGACAGGTAGTTCTCCTTTTTCAATGCTTCCACTGTCTAATTGCGGTAATGAGAGGGACTTACTGAACTGTCCACAGGCGTTGCTATAAAAGTATTAGAGAAAATTAAAAAATCTAAGAGAGGTTCGCTTTTCTTTGTTAATAGCTTTACTACTATTGGCAACGCCAAAGCTGTAAATAAGGCATTGGAAAGAATGGTATTATCCAATGAATTGCACAGAGTGGCTGCGGGTATCTATGTTCGTGCTGTTGAGGATAAAGTCTTAGGCGCTGTATTTCCTAGTATTGATGAAATAGCTGTTGCTATTGCAAAGCGAGACAAAGCTCGCATTGTACCCACCGGTAGTTACGCAATGTATAAGTTAGGCCTTACGTCACAAGTGCCTTTAAACGTAGTTTATTATACTGATGCCTCTGCACGTAGAATTAAAACCGGGAAGCAGATTATTATATTTAAAAAAGCAAGTGCTAAAAATTTAGCGGCCATTGGCAACATTAGTAAATTAGTAATTCAGGCCTTGCGGGCCATTGGTAAAGACAATATAAAAGCAGATGAGTTAAAAAAAATATGTGCAGTGCTAAAAAAAGAAAAGCCCTATCATTTGCAGTACGATTTAAAATTAGCCCCCGAAGGGATCAGGAGATTAATTTTATTGCATAAATTTAAATAGCAGAATGAATAAATTAACACATCTGAAAGACTGGTTGCAATTACCCGATGATACCAAGTTAAATGTTTATAAGGAAACAGGCAGACAAATTGGGCTGACTGCTGTCGCTATCGAAAAGGATTGGTGGGTAGTACACACTTTATCTGTTATTTTTTCTATGGAATGTGCGCAGGCATTAATTTTTAAAGGAGGCACATCCCTCAGCAAAGGGTGGAATTTAATACAACGCTTTTCGGAAGATATTGATTGGGTTTTGGATCGAGAATATCTTGATTTTAGAGGAGACTTGAGCAAAGGCGATATACGAAGACTAAGAAGAAAATCGTTTGAATTTATTACTACAAAATTTACCGAAGAGCTTAATAACAGATTTGTTGCAGCCGGTTTTAAAGAAGTGAACATAGAGTGCAGGAAGGTGGAAAATCACGACCAAGATCCTATCATTATAGAAATTTATTACCCGAATTTAACCGAAACGGACGCTTACTTAAAACCTGGTTTGCTTTTGGAAGTTGGTAGCCGTTCATTAAGAGAGCCATTCACACAACGAACGTTGAAGAGCCTTGTTGCGGGAAGATACGCAGATCGGCCATTTGCCGATTTGGCTATTACCGTGCCTATTGTAAATCCAGAGCGAACATTTTTAGAAAAAATATTTTTATTGCATGAAGAGTTTCAACGCGCACCAGGAAAAATTAGAGTGGGGCGACTTAGCAGACACTTGTATGATATTGAAAAATTAATGCAAACGCCTTACGCCGAAATTGCTTTACGTGAAAAAGATTTGTACAACACTATAGTAGCACACCGAAAATATTTTGCACCCATATCAGGCGTAGATTTTAAAAATCACAGTCCAGATAGAATTAAATTCATTCCACCCGACGAACTCTTACCATTATGAGAAAAAGATTACAGAGAAATGCAACAGAATATGATTTATGGAGATAATCTATCGTTTACTGATTTAATATAGAAACTGAAAGGGCTACAAAACCAAATAAATAATATAACATGGAAGCTGTAACAGGAAAACACACGAGGTTGACGAGCCGTTTAATTCTATGTTAGGAGTTATCACCAATTGCATCACGACAATTCCAACTTGACAATATTTTTAGACATTCTTCGTTCTAATTTAGTGCACTTTAAAAAACTAACACTGATATTCTGTTTGCTTATAATTTTCAAACTTTCTTATGGACAAGACTCATTAAGTATGAATTCTACTCGCAATAGGCATTTTTAGTTTATTACTACGCTTCTTCACTTTTAGCTGGTGACATTTCATTTGGTATTGAGAACCGTTTTAAGAAGAGATTTGCTCAAGAGTTATCTTTTAATGTAAAGACGTTCCAGCCTAAATTATACTATTTCGACAAAGGTTATCGAGCAGACTATCTTATAAAATACTATTTATATGAAGGAAATATATTTCGATTTTCCACAAACCTAAACTTTGAATGTAAAAATATTTATTTTCGTAATAAACAGATTGATTATTATTACATAAGAGAAACCAATCAACAACCGAAAGTATTATATCAAACCGTAATAGAAGACAGAGACTTCGCGAATACGGACTTGGTGTTGGATTTAGTTTAAATTTTAAGTTATATAAGCTTTTTTTTGTCGGTGGCGACATTGATGTCAATTTTGTAAAATATAAGGTAACCTATAATTACAATGAACTTTTATACCGCGAACCGTATGGACTGAATTCTGGCGAACTTACAGTTCCATCGACTTATCTAAAAAATAGGATTGCATAGTCGCCTCTCATTCGTATCAAACTTAGCTATTGTATATAATGGTGTTACACGGATGTAATGGTAAAACGATCAAACCTTTCCTGACAGACGATAAGAAATCGTAAGAAATACGAGAGGAGGTCTAATAGAAAGACCCATTACTCGCGTTAATTCTTTTGTTAGTTAGGCTAATCAGTAGAATGTGAATGCGGATAATGGGTCAGCTTTTTTTAGATTTAAATTACGTTACCACACAAACATCGTTGTTGCAAAATTTCTCACCAACCGAATCTTCCGAAATAATTTCGAAGTCAATGTTCTTTATATTTTTTACGAGAGTATCATACTGTTCATGGCTTATCGCTTCGTACGGCATTTGAGCATAAGCGCCCAACTCAAGCTTTGGTAAAAAACTGATAGCTTTTAAATCGTATTTAAAATAATCTAACACAGTTTTTATCTGCTCTACTTCTTCAGGACGAAAAGTAACGGTACACGAGACCTGGTTGTCAGACCAATATTTTTGAAGAAATACGGCTAATGCTACCTGTTCCCAAATATTCACGTCTTTAAGGGTCTTCCCTTCGTTCCTGACGGGAAACTCCACAACATAGGAGGATGGGTCTACCACGTCATCTTCGAGATGAAGTCCGGATTCTTTTATGGAGGGGATTAAAGAAGACGTCTTAGCTATTCGTACTCTCCTGATATAATAATTAAATTCAGGAAAATGACATCCCGGATTTACTCCGGCTAACAGACTTACTGTGCCACTTGGTTTAACGCTTGTTGTTTTAATACTTTTCGGAACACATAACCAGGAAGAATAAATTTCGTCCCAACGCTGAATGTGGTCATATCCTTCATTGAGCCAGCTCCTTAATACTTCAAGAGAGTTTTTGTCTAAAAAATTGGTTATGCCAGACACCGAGGTGCCAATCCTTCTGTTGCGTTTTTGAACTCTGTTTGATTCATGCCAGGTGGTATTTACAAGGGTAGCGGTTTTTCCAAGCAGATAGGCAAATTTTAGGGTTCTTAAGTAATCTTCTTTTGATTCTGCCCTGGAAGGAAAAGTTTCCACCAGGCAACACAGCTCATAAGACTCAAGTGTTTGTTCTCCACAGGGATTTGTACCCCTTGCCTTCGCATCTTTATAGTCTGCCGGATCACAGAGACGGGAAAACGCTTTAATATTTTCCATAAATACAAAACCAGGTTCACCATTCGTTGCGGTCTGTTTCGAAACTTCTTTAAAATCGGTATTGGCGTCCACCAATACACTGTTGTTTGATGCCCATCCCCAGGGTGCCCTGTGGGCCATTTTTCCTTCGTATTTATTTTCTTTAGAATTCCATTTGTAATCCTTTAATTTCCTGTATTCCGGGCTATCAACCGTGCCAAGAGCTATTTGTGCTGTTCTGCGCACATTACCAGCAACTACACATTGTCCGATCAAATTCATGATATCGGCAATTGCAGTAATAGTAATGTGTTTTCCATTCAATTTATTTAGTAACTTCCTGATTTGATTGTGCAGTTTTTCCAAGGGAGCAGGACCTGAAGATATACCCCCGAATCCCTGGATGGCAATTCCCGCTGGTCTGATTTCATCATAATTAAACCGCACGCCACATTGTTTATTAAAACCAAAATGTTTGGCAAAATAACTGAATAATAATTTCTCAAGACTTTTCACCCACCCTTCCCGCGAATCGGGAATGATATACAATTCGTCTTCACTTTCCTGTTTATTGATCTCAATTTTATCTGCACCATCCACGTCAAAACCCACGCCCACACCCACCATGCTCATGTCCATCATGAATGTAAAAGGTTTAATAGCCTCTTCAATGCTCTTTCCAAGATTAACTGTAGAAACAAAAGCACAGTTAAATAAAGCCTGCCCAACTTTCTTTTCATGTATGATCGGCGTTCCTAATGACCACAACATCCTCCCAGGAGGTAGAAACTTCATTTTAAAAATGCGGTCATACATTTCCTGCGCAGAACGTTGGCCTTTGCGGTTATTCCAACCCAATTCATTACTTAAGATATGCTGTTTTTGCAAGGTGTAGGTGCCTTCAACAACCCGTCTCACCGTTTCGTACCATTGTTCATTTGTTCCATCCGGTTTGAGCCTAGAGTATGTTCTGTAATAAGTCAATAATCCCAAACCATTAAATCCAAAACCCGGTGTAATGTCCTTGTACTGTAGTACGAAGTCATCGTCTAATTTAAAATTCAGCATAATTATTTTTTTTAAGGGTTTAAATTAATTCTAATGAATCTGACATGAATTTTTTGAAAATTTTGATTCCATTATTATGGCTTTTGGAAAAAGAATGTTGTTCTCTAAATGTATGTGCAGATGAAGATCTTGTTCGAATTCCTTTAAAAGGGAGTAGGTTACCATAAATGTATTGCAAGCATCGGCAGGAGGTGTATAATTATTGCTTAGTTCGGCAATTTTTCTAAAGCGGTCTCCTTCCACTTCGTGCTCGTGTTTCATCATGTCTATTGGGTTTTGTACCGTTCCAAATTTCGAAGAGGGTATTTCCATGCTATCTGAAACAACCATTTTTCTAATAAAAGGAAAAAGGATCAACTCTTCTTTTTTCATATGCGCTGCTAATGCTGAGGCACACTCGTTAAATTCTTCAGTAACTGTAACTACTTCCGGATGCGCTTTGCCATGCACCTCACTTATCTTGGCCAAATATTTTTGGATTACCGGAGTTCTTTCAGCAACATACCTGTGATGCTTTTTTTCTATGTAATCCGCAAGAAGATCCAGCGGCCAGGATTTATAGTCAATCACCGTGTTTACCATGCTGGTAGTGGTGTCTATCAGATCCGTTACGACATCATCTGCCTTCAGATCTTTTTTTTCCGAAACATCTTTTATACTCTGATTTCCTTTGCAACAAAAATCAATTCCGTATTTTGAAAATACAGCCGCTGTTCTATAATCCTGAGCCACCAGCTCACCAATTACACTTTTTTCTGTGATGTCCATTTTTTTATGTTTTTTAAATTAAAATTTTAAACAGGTTAATCCTTCTTTAAGTCCTGAAGACATCTCGAATAAGGTTGTATTCTGCAACATGGATTTAAGATCGCTTTTTATATGTTTGTACTTATCATGTACAGGACAGGGATGTTTTTGGGAGCACTCCTTTAATCCCAATACGCATAACGTTTCATTAAATCCCCCATCAATGGCCATAACTATAGCCTCAAGGTTGATCCGCTTCATTTGACTCTTTTCAATTTCAAAACCACCTAATGCCCCCTTTACAGAAGTGATAATATTGTTTTTCACGAGCACTTGAAGGATCTTGGCTGTAAATGCTTCAGGGGATTGTATCTCAGTGGAGATGTCTTTTAAATTGGCCCTGTGATCCTCCAGTGATTGCGTCGCTATATAAATAGTTGCCTTTATTCCGTACTCGCAGGCTTTTGAAAAGATCATAGCTAATTTTTCTACAAATATACATAGAATCTTTTAAATTCGGATAGTTTAATCCGATATAGTATTATTTTAACTTTATTTTAAGTTACTTGAGCCTGTTTGGCAGGGCTTAGGGTATATTCCTGATATGACTTATCTCATTGTACCTGTTTAATAACAATCGTAAATTCGTAGAACGATTAAATGCTAACTGTATAAATCAAAAATGAAAAACAAAGATTACTAAATATAGCTATGTTTACTCTACGCATTAATTTTAGGCAGGAATCAATTGTAACGTTTCAATATTTTTCCGCTCTTGACATAATTGTTCGAGTAACTCTTCACTCATTTCAGCGATCAGTTTCATGCTTGGCAAGATGGATATGTAGTATTCTATGCCGCTGATAAGATTTTTTTGAAAAGAGTGAAAATAGCTGCTTTGTTTTTTATTCATGTTGCCAGAATGTTTTCCTATTTCCTTGCTGAGATAATCAATATAGAGTTTCAATTCGTTGATGAACACATTCGGGCGTTTGATCGAATTAAGAACATTTTTTCTACCATAAATATGATCGATCATTTCTCTTAAGGAAAAAGTTCCGGAGAAGAAGGCAAGATTTGGTCCAGGACAGATGGCTACTGCCTTTAAACCATGCGACAGTTTGGCGTTATTTTTTTGAAGTGCTGAACTTCCCAGACCTTCGCATAAACAATCCTTTTCTGTTATTTTTAAAACTTCAGCTTCATATTCTTTTGCCTCTGGAAACTTTTCTCTCGCCTGTTTGATTTTTAAATTTTGATACTCACGAGAAGCGGTACAAATTGGTTTTTCGGTAAACTCTGTGTCAAAGGCTAAAAATTTCTTGTAACACGGGCTTCCTGGCCGGTTCTTAGTTATTCGCTGTTGACGCTGTTCTTCGGAACTGCTCGGTCTAAAATTATTGAATGGAATTCCGAGAGGAGAAGAGTGACTGAGGTAATAATCTTCTTGTTTCGCAGTAGCGAGTTTGTTTATGGTATCTGTATCTACGTTTGTAGCTTCTGGAACTAGTAGGAAAGGACTTCCCCAGCCCGTAGAATCTAAATTGTAGTGATCGAGCAGAAATTGATTTTCAAACGAAGTGCCAATTCCGCCCTGCGCAGTAATTAATGTTTCTGGTTTAGATTGAAACTGTTTTCCTTTAGCAGCAAGGGCAGACTCACACAATGTATAAAGTTCAGTGAGCAATTCATCACGTTTCGTTTTAAATTCTTCTAAAATAGGACCCAACAGAATTCCCTCCGTGGCAAAAGCGTGGCCGCCACAATTTAAACCAGACTCTACTCTGAATTCAGAAATCCACAATCCTTTTTTTGCAAGAAATTTTCCTTGAATTAAAGCGGAGCGGTAATCACTTACCTTTAAAACAATTTTCTTTTTTAGCGAACCTTTTGCATCGGGATAAAACTCCTCGAAGTTTTCGCAGTAGCTATAAAGACGAGGATTTAGCCCCGCAGAAAAAATAACCGAAGAGTTAAGGTCACTGTTTGCAAAGCCTCTCAATGCAGAAAGTGCATCTGAATATTCTGGTGCTAAAGCAGTTCCCTCCTTATCGTAATTGGTCTTGTCAACTTTGGTCATAATGTTTACATCAATCGAGCCAGGTTGAATTGATTTTCTGAGTTCCATTTCAATGTAGGTCTTTTCTGTTCCGCGTGAAGTAAGATACTGATGATACAGGGCCTTCAATATCGAGTCTTCCGGTAGGAGTTCAAAATATTTCGTGATGTTTTTATTTTCATCAAAAGCCTCTTTACGCAGTAGTTCTGTGTTTTTGATAACAATGACATTTAATAGATTCAGATATTCTGTAATTCGTTTTGCGCGATAGTCAGAATCATTGGTCGTAATAGGTGCGTAATGCAGGTTTTCTTTTTTGCAGAGTACTTCGCGCATTTGTTCAATGAGGTGATCTTCAACAATGGAGACAACTGACGAAATTCCAAAGTGTGCTACTTTAACGGGGGTGTCAATGGTAAAGCCAAGTCCCATTACCGGGATATGAAAGGTATGATCTGATTTCATATTCATGAGTTAATTTTATGGGCAAAGATAGATAGAGATTTTAATTGGACAAATTAGTCCGATATAATATGTATCATAGTTTATTATGATTAATATCATGGCTGATTTAACAAACATGCGGTTACTTTGTTCCATAAATTCAAAACTATTTATTATGAAACGAACATTAAAAAGCATTTTTACTTTATGTATCCTTGGAATGGTAAGTTGCGCGCCGGCCTCAGAAGAAGCAGTTGAAGCGAACTCCAATACCGAAGCCGCTACTCCAAGCGCTGGGCAATCAGGCGTGGTTGACGATGTCTCAAATCCCAACGTGGTTCAGATTGCTGTTGGAAGCAAAGATCATACAACACTCGTGGCCGCAGTTAAGGCCGCAGAATTGGTAGACGTATTGAGCAACGCTGGTCCATTTACTGTATTTGCACCAACGAACGAAGCATTTAATAAATTACCTGCAGGAACCGTAGAAGGATTATTAAAACCTGAGAAGAAAGATGCATTGATTGACATTCTTCAATACCACGTTTATGTGGGAGTGCTAAAAGCAGAATCCTTGCAAGATGGTCAATCTATTGGACAAGTGAACGGCGGAAATATAAAAATTACTATAAAAGACGGAAAACCAGTAATCAATGGTAAAGCGCACATCATCGCATCAATACCAGCTTCCAATGGTATTATTCATGTGATTGATGAAGTTTTATTGCCAGAATAAATTTATTGATAATACTTTTTTCAAAGGCTCTATTGGTTTCCTATGCATAGCGGTAAAACGCTATGCTTTTTTTATATCCCTCCAAATCGTACAAAAGTACCAACTAGCATCATGGTGATGGCGATAAGTGTTATCAGAATGATGTGGACGGCCATAAGGGGCAAAGATTTGGCGTTTAGCTTGGGAATAATAAAGATTCGAGCATGAATAGCCAATGCCAGGGTAGACAATAAAAGTATCAATTTGATGGAAACAACGCGTTCGATTGAACTCTTAAAGGAAACCCAATCGGAAAGGCGCACGTTGTAAGTGTAAGAAAGCATAACGCCTGTAATCACAAGTAGGAGCAAAGCAGGTAAACCAATTTTTTCATACGATTTTTCAAAATTAGTAATGATCAAAGGATCTTTTTTTTTCAATGCCTCAGGTAGAAATCCAATGCTCAAAATAAGATGCCCGCCTATCCAGATGGTGGCGGCAAAAAGATGTGTTATTAAAATGAGATGGTGCATTGTGATTATGTTGTGTTTTTTAGTGTAACGGAAACATCGCCTGTCCTTCATTTCTAAGTTAAAGGTCTTTTCTTATAAATTTAGAAAGCGAGATTCGGAAGGGAATAATAACCCAGAAAAGAAGAATGACAAACGCTGCAATAATTCCGGAAGTAGTGCCAAAAAAATCTTTAAAAATTGCGCCGGTATAACCCATCATAGCCGATACATCAAGATGCAGAAGAATTAGAATTCTGGCAAGATCAATGGGATTTAAAAGCGTTATGCCAACCATTGGTTTTTCAATCGGATAATCGGCGAACTGAAATAATAAAAATAGTACGAGGCCATCGAAGAGCAATGCAAAGAAAAGCCACAGCATAATAGCCATACCTATTCCCTTAGCTTTGTCGCGTGTTAAAATGGAGCTTAAAAAAGCAAGTGCCGAAAATACAAGTGTGATCAGACAACCTATAATTACCATAATGATAGCAATGTCACTGGCTGCAAAAATCAGAATGGGAATTCCGGCTCCGACAATAAAAGCCAGAACCAGCGACGAAGATAAACCGAGAAAAAGACTGCGCCATATTTTTTTTCTTTGAATGGGTTGACTTAACAAAAGTTCAATAAACTCTGAACTATTATAAAGATAGATAGTGGCGAAGATGATGGAAATAAGTGGTACCGTAAGAAGGATCACATTCAACAAGGTAAGTATTCCCTTGGTACTGTTATCTTCCAGACTAAACACACTCCACGATAAGATCGCTAGAATGAGGGCATAAATAAGTACGATCTTATTTTTAAGAATGTCCAAAACAATAAATTTGATAATTCTATTCATTGTTTTTTTGTTTTAGAATATGGGCAATCGCTTTTGAAACGCGTTCTTCACCCGTCGTTAAACGTAAATCCTGGATTGTTTGATGAAATTTGACGCTACCGTCCTGCATAAAAATAATCTGACTTATTAAATCATCTAATTCACTTAACAAATGAGAAGTGATCAGAATCAATTTCCCCTTTTTCTTTTCAGTAATTATTTTTTCTTTTAGAAGTTCCGATGCAAGCGGATCCAAGCCAGCTGTTGGCTCATCCAGAATCAACACATCGGGGTTAAACAAAAATGCAAGTGTAGCGCTTACTTTCTGAGTGGTGCCACCTGAAAGCGTGCTCATGCGTTTATCGAACAAGTCCTTTAACTTAAATTCACGCAAAAGATCTTCATCAAGATTGCCGTCAGAGTTCCTTATCTCTTTTATCATGTCGATAATCTGACCAATTTTCATATTGTCAGGGTAACGCCCAATTTGTGGCATGTAACCTATTCGTTTGCGGTATTCAAAGTCTTTTGAAATATTTTTACCTTTAAATAAAATTTCACCTTCTGAAGGGATTACCATCCCGAGTACGCTTTTAATAAGTGTCGTTTTTCCGCAGCCATTGGGACCAATAAGAGCAATGCACTCTCCTTCTGCACAGCTTAGATTAATGTGCTCGAGCACTTTTAGTTTACCAAATGATTTAGAAATATTTTTAATTTGAATCATAGTGGTAAAGAATGCATCAAAGGTGAGTTGTCTATAAAATTATCCGGCGTCAGACTTGGAATCATTTTTTCAGATTTATCCAGCAGTGTTACCATAAAACTGCGGAAAAGAAGCATTGCCGGGGGATTATTTTCCACGATCACCGAAAAAAGACTGAGTGGCCTGTAAGGGACGTCGCCAATGTTATTTTTATCAAGATCATAGCCTTCGTATTTGTCCCAATAATTTCCGTTAAAAGTATTTAGTACAAGATCACCGTTAGTACTCACGTCAAATGTATTCCCAAAAAAATTATTCGCTTTTATCGTATTGTCCATGCAGCTGGCTTGTATTTTCATGCCCCAGCCATTTGCTTCAAAACTATTTTTTTCTACAACAAGTCGGTTTGTACCTTCCATAAGAATGCCAATCGTATTTTTAATAAATTTGTTTCCCTGAATTTCTCCATCTGAAATTTCTTTTAGCAGAAGACCATAAGCGGCATCGCCCCAGTTTTCTTCAAATACATTTTTAATCATTCGGATATGATTAGAGAACATAACCGCAACTCCAGCACCATTATTATTAAAAACATTGTTCATGTAGGAATCATTATTAGAGAACATAAAATGTAATCCATAACGGATGTTCTTAGTAGAATAGTTTTTTTGTATTAATGAATTGGTAACAAATTCAAAATAGATTCCGTCTCGGTGGCCGGTTATTGAATTGCCTGAAATCTTAAGACTATCACTTTTCCAGCAATGTATTCCGTTTCCGATCTGTTGTTCTTCGGTTCCGTAGGCTGTAATTTTGTTGTCTTTTACTACACAACGCTTACCGTACTGAATGTAGATCCCGAAAAAATTATCTTCCAGGATATTGTCGCAGATGGTAACAAAACGCCCGTCGTAAACTTTGATGGCGCATGGATCTTCAAGCGTTGCAAAGCCTGAATTTATAACCTTAAAGCCTTTAAAAAGCACATGACTTACTTTAATAGAAACAACTTCGAATTTTTTCTGACCATCCAGAACTGGATAATTTTTACCTATCATCGCAATGGATTTATCTACGATGATATTTCCTTCTTTATAAATCCCTTCATGCACAAACAGCGTGTCACCTTTTGCAGATAGATTTATTCCTTGTTTAATTGTTTTTATAGTGTAGGTTTTCCCGACATGTATCGTTTTTGAATTCAAAACTGCTGAAAAACCAAGAAGGCTTAATATGTAGAACAGGGTTTTCAGATCTTATTTAATATCCTTCCACAACACTGTTTGAACCGAATTGTTTTGCGCAAAAGCTTCAGCTGCTTTTGTATCAGCGAAAGCGGCAAAGTTACCACCCATGGGACTGCTTAAAACTTCACCCGTTACAAAAGCAGCATTTTCAACTTTTAAAAATGTTCCAGGTTGTTCAAAGTTTGTAACGAATAGGTTTGAATTTGCAGCACTTGTATTATCCTTCACGTAATTTTGCATACAGGCAACATCGTCAAATTTGTAAAGTCTTCCCTTAGATGTAATAAGCTCAGCAACGAATTTCTCGTCCGCGATTGTCATCTTACAATAGTCGCAATTATCAACGTTAAGTTTTGCTTTCTCAGGTTTCGCTTCGCTACAGGAGAGAAGAAAGAATAGTGGCAGGAATAGGAGGGGAGCGAGGTTAGTTTTCATTTTCTTTGATTTAAAAATTTTTGTTTCAATCAGCAGAACGATTAGCATCAGAAGTCCGCTGACAACAAAAAACCACCCACCGTATGAAGGTACAGAATACGCACCGAAATTAAGCAGTTGTTTAAATCCTATCAGTGGTGGCTGATAAGCCATGCCGGGTACAATGATCGCCGCAGTGGGATCAAGGTTGTGACCGTAATCGTATTCCCATCTCCAGAAATCGACCATGGCAACGATGCCGAATAAAACGAACGATGCAAATAACACGTAGAACAAACGTTTCCTTCCAACGAACGCTGTAATGAAAGTGAAGAGTGAAAAGAAACCAATCAGGTAGGGAAGTATCGTGAATTCAATAAAGTCTTCGGCATGAAGCGTCTTCATGCCAATATAATGATTGAGGCCGTTAATGATATCCACATTGCCGCCAAGTTTATCGGAATATATAAACAGTCGAAGGCCTTCCGGGTATTGTGGAGCGTCAAGGTCTATGCGCCAGATTGGAACAAAAATGGAGATGCCCAATAGAATTGCTGCAAGAATAAGTAACAACTTTGATTTTCCTGTGATGATTTTGCTAATAGTTTCCATGGACTGATCTTTAATTTATGTTTCCAAATGATTGGCAATAAAAAAGGAGCAGATCAGTTATCTGCTCCTTTTTTGTGTGAGCTTAATTATTTTGCAGCAGTAGTTTCAGTTGTTGTTTTTCCTGTGCTAAAGATGAGCGGTACAGTACTACCTTTTGGCGATACGCGCACATACCCTTGCATTTCCTGGTGTAAAGCGCTACAGAAGTCGGTACAATAGATTGGTATAATTCCTACGCGATCTGGAACCCATTTAAGTGTGCTGGTTTCTCCCGGCATAATTAATAGTTCAGCATTGTTAGAACCTTTTACTGCAAAGCCGTGTGGCACATCCCAATCTTGTTCTAAGTTTGTAACATGAAAGTAAACTTCGTCGCCCAAGCGGATGCCTTCTATGTTGTCAGGAGAAAAGTGTGAACGAATACAAGTCATATAAACATGTACTACGTTGCCTTCTCTTACAACCTTCGATTCTTTTTCGCCTTTAGTTACATAAGGATTTTTATTTTCCTCTATCTTAAATATTTTGACTTGATTTTTTGAGAGGAGTTCAGCTGGTGCTGCCTGCGCATAATGCGGCTCTCCAATGGTTGGATAATCCAAAATCATTTGCATTTTATCACCGCTGATGTCAAACATTTGAGCACTTTGTGATAACTCAGGTCCTGTTGGTAAATATCTGTCTTTTGTAATTTTATTATAAGCAATTAAGTATTTTCCAAAAGGTTTTTTACTATCACCACCTGGGATACATAAGTGACCAACAGAATAATACGTAGGTACGCGGTCCAGAACTTTAAGGTCTTTAATATTCCATTTAACTACTTCTGACGATACAAAGAAAGAAGTGTAAGCATTTCCTTTACCATCAAACTCAGTATGCAAAGGCCCTAAGCCCGGTTTTTTAACTTCACCATAAAGTGCTGCTTCGTATTTAATTACAGGAATTCCATCATATTCACCATCGAATTGTTTAGTGGCGATTGCTTTTTGAATTTTGTCAAAGCTAAATACTGGAACTAAGGCTGCTAATTTTCCACTTCCCACAATGTATTCACCTGTTGGATCTACGTCACAACCATGGGGCGACTTAGGACAAGGAATCATGTAACATAAATCTGCAAGTTCTTTTGAGTCTAGCACAAGCACTTCATTTCTCATTTCAGAAGTGGCGCTGTGTGTTACATCGCTGTATTTATTATGAACGTATTTAACAGCAGTCTTTTTGCCTTTACCAGCTTTAATATATTCTTCCGCTTTTTTCCAGTTCACCGCCATAATAAAATCTTTATCTCTTTGTGATGCATTTACCTCAAGCAAAGTATTTGCCTGTTCGGTATTATAACATGAGAAAAAGAACCAACCGTGCGATTTGCCTTTGCCAGCATGGCTTAAGTCAAAATTCACACCCGGACATGCAATTTGAAACGCAATATCCATGTTACCTTCTTGTTTACCAATGCTGATGAAGCTTAAGTAACCTTTGAAGTTTTCTTTATAAGAACTGATAGGCACATCTCCGTTTGCATTATCTGGTGGCACACTGAAACGTGTTCCAGCCACTACATATTCTGTGTTTTCTGTAATAAATGGAGAGGAGTGATTTCCCGCACTGTTTGGAAGTTCAATAATTTCCACGGTACGGAATGTTTTCAGGTCGATACGTGCGACACGTGGCGTGTTATTGGCATTACCAAAAACCCATCTGCCATCTACTTCGCCGTTGGTTTGTGACATTTCTACGTGATGAAGATCATCCCAAGGAATGAAACCATGTGAAGTATTTAACATCGGTTTGGTTTCTTCACTGTAACCCCAGCCTTTTTCAGGATCAACTGCAAATACAGGGATAACTCTTAACAGACGACCACTAGGAAGTCCATAACAACTCATTTGTCCGCTAAACCCACCGCTGACAAAATTGTAAAATTCGTCATACTTTCCTGGGGCTACGTAGGTTTTACTTGCTGCATCTCCCGATACGGCATTTTTGGTATTGTTTGGTTTGCAGGATTGCAGGGCAGCGGCTACCATTAATCCGCCTATTGCGAGCGTTGATATTTTATTTTTCATATATTATGTATTGTGTATTTGTCTGGTTATTTTACTCCGTCATTCTTACGCATGAATTCAAAGATGTTGCGCGCTTCACCGTCAGAAAGATTTTGGTTCGGCATCCGCACCAAACAAAGTTCAAGCATAGCTTGTGCATTTGGGTCCTTGTCAATCATTGGATCCGGATTCGTTATAAAATTCATGATCCATTCTGGTTTCCTTCTTGTAGTAACACCTTCCCAACCTGGTCCTACTAATTTTTCATGTGTTAATTTATGACACGAAGTACATTTTGTGTTGGAAATATTTTCTCCTGAGGTCACCCATTCCTGATTCAAACTTTCGCCGAGATTAATATTTTCTTCTGTCCACTTACCCTGACCACGGGTTGAATCGTAGGCCGGTGGGGCGTCTTCCACCATGCTTTGAGCAGGTTCTTGATTGGTTGTGTTTTCTTTTTCTGGTGAACCGCAGGCACTTACCACCACGACGAAGGCCACTATGGCCAAGAATGAAGCGTTTTTCATAGATTTATGTTTTTTTGGTTTATAAGATTTTAAAAGCGTATTTTTTTCTTATTAACAGCGTAAAGGTCTGTGTATTTGTCCTCGATAGCTATGACTTTCATCATATTAACAGAGGATATATATCAGTTACTTATTAGCTCGTTCGCAACAATTTACAAAAATATAATCAGTGTAGTAGAATACGACATAGTCGCACCAGGGCTACCGCATCAACTTTTTAACATTTCATTCAGGTAACCGTCGTCCCAACCAGCCTTTAGCCTTTCTGAATTGAGCTAACCAATTGTCTATTTCTTTCATTTTTTTCAAGTCAATTGTGTAGTAAATTTCTCGCCCTTGCTGTTCTTGTTTTACAAGTTCACACTCAGTTAGTATCTTAATGTGATTTGAAACCCCTTGCCTTGAAATATCGAAATGCTCAACAAGCGCATTTGGTGTCATGCCTTGTAAGGCTATGAGGCTTAATATAGCTCGTCTTGTGGGATCTGCTATCGCTTGGTATACATCTCTTCTCATTTTAGTTCTTTTTATTACGCAAGTAATCGTTTGCTGATATATATGCAATTAATCACTTGTGCAAATTTTTTTGATAAAATTGTTTATACTATAAAGGTTACACCATTATAATCAGCTACCAGACTCGAACGTTTAACTACTGGAAAATAAACTGTGTTGTATTTAAAAGCTGTTTTATCGAACCAAAAACCCCTGATAAATAAGGCTTTATCAGGGGTTTTCAGGCTTAGTACCCCCTTTCAGACCAAATATGAACGAGATCCTTGAAGATACAAGGGATATGGCTAGGATTTGGGACTTGTATGGGCACCTATTGGAAAAACTGGAACAGGACTAAATTAAATCATTGCCGAAAGCCGCATATTG
>Ga0105046_10000041_pt1 | contig 119846 bp, 87 predicted proteins | sample MAT03_FD_78385 | JGI IMG/M metagenome (GOLD analysis project Ga0105046, IMG submission 78385) | Freshwater microbial communities from Lake Fryxell liftoff mats and glacier meltwater in Antarctica - MAT-03 (megahit assembly) | ecosystem: Environmental > Aquatic > Freshwater > Ice > Liftoff... | reverse complement strand
TTGGGACGTACGATTCTTGCGTTCGTTGATGCGCCTTGATCCCAACGTTGATCTGGTTTCGTTCTTCATCTTGCGCACGCTGGAGGACGACGCACCCTGGGATCAGAAGCGCGAGCTGTCGTTGATTCCGTTTCCGTATCAGGAGATCTTTCACGACCAGTTAAGCTCGTTCGATCTGTTGGTCTTTCAAAACTTCAACTACGGACCTTATCAGGTGGCGCCCTACTTACCGGGTGTTCGCGACTACGTGATGGGGGGAGGGGCACTGGTAATGGTGGGCGGTGACCTATCGTTTGCGGGTGGTGATTACGGTGGCAGTGCGATTGAGCCGATTTTGCCGGTGACACTTGATCCACAGGGATCATCAGATGCTTTTTCGATGGGCCCATTTCGACCGAAGTTGACCGAGGCGGGCATCGGACACCCCGTGACCTCGCTCTTGCTTGAGCCACGTGCCAACCAAAAACGCTGGGAAAACTTGCCGGCGCTCGATGGACTCAACCGTGTTGCGGGTCTTGCCCCGAATGCGACTGCTCTGATGGTGCACCCACGCGACAAGGCGTCGGATGGCACGCCCGCACCGGTCTTGGCGGTGGCGGACGTGGGGCGAGGGCGAACGATGGCTCTCGCGACCGATAGTGCCTGGCACTGGGGTTTTCAGGCCGCCGGCGCCGGAGACGATGCCCGCTCGTACCAAAAATTTTGGGAGAACGCGATTCGCTGGTTGGTCCGCGATCCGGTCTTGAGTCTATTGCGCCTCGAGCTCGACAAGCCAGAGTTCAATCGCGGTGAATTGATCGGGGTCCGCCTGCGTTCGTTGCATGCCGACTACACGCCCGCGGCCGAGGTGACAGTGACGCTCGACGTGTTGGCGGTGGGAGGCGACGCCAGCGCGCCCGTTCAAACCGTGGAGGTCAAGACGGCATCCGACGGTCAGGCACACGTGGAACTCAAGAACTTGCCACCGGGGGCTTATCGATTGCGGGGCCGTGCTGCGATTGACGGACGCAACCTGGAAGAAGACAAGGCGCTCATCGTGCGTGCCGAGGGCCGTGAACTTCAAGAAGTGGTGGCGCGCTCGGAAGTGTTGGCGGCGCTGGCGCACGACAGCGGCGGTACCTTCTACGAGGAATCCTTTGGCGAGGTGCCCATCAAACCGATGCGCGAAGAACGGCTGGGCCGCCGCGAGGCGATCGAAATCGGCACGCACCCGGGACTGATGGCGTTGGCGCTCTTGCTGCTGTGCAGCGAGTGGTATCTGCGCAGGCGCCTCGGTTATCGTTAATTCACGTGACGGCTTGAACCGCCAGCGACCGAAGCCTTTCCGACAAATTGTCGCGAAACGCCCGTAACTGTAACACAGTCAGCGGCTCGAGCATCTTGGGCAAGGGTTCAACAGGAAAATCGCGAAGCAAGTAGGCCAGCATGCCGGGATCGACGCCCGCGTCTTTCTGGAGCGCGCCTTCCAGATCGTCTTCGACGTTGAATCCTTGCCGTTCAAGAAAATACAGGTCCACCAGATCACGGGGCTGGCGATTTCGGGCAGCTGGGCAATCAGTTCTCGGTGTTCCCGCTCGTCAAATCTGATTTCCGTGGTCGCTGACATGGGTTTGTTTATGCGGCCAGATCGCCAGGTGGCCCCAGGTATCGCAAAAGATGTGGCCAGGCGGCACGTATTTCATCGGGCGTGACATACAGCCAGACGTCCCGGGTGTTGGCTTCTCGCAACAGCGCACCCATCCAGTAGAGCCTCACCGCCGGATCTGGATCATGAAGGTTCTTTCGCAACACGGCTACGGTCGCGTCGGTCCACCACAAGAAATACGGCCGATGTTCGTCGTGGGTCAATGCGTCACTGGTCGGCGGAAGCAACCGGGGCATTCAGGAACATTACCATCGTCGCCGAGATGAACCGATGTGCAGGGGCGCGTGCGCCATCGGGTTCACTTGTGAAAACCAGGTTTTCCGACCTATGCTGTGCCGCCATGAAACCCGGAACCTGGAACCGAAATTTACTGCTCTTCACGACGGCCCTTGGGCTTGTGCTTTCAACCGCTTGCCAAAAGTCTGTCGAAGCCCCGCCGCTCAAGTCCGGGTCGGCCGTCAAGGTGCCCGCGCCAACACCGCCCGCCAATCCCGCGGCGCCGACACCGGCCGCGCCGACCCCGGCACCAGCAGCAGCCGCTGCGGGTGGCAGCAAGAGCCTAAATCCTGACGAGAACACCGCCACCGCTCCCGCCACCTTCAAGGCGCGCTTCAAGACCTCAAAGGGGGACTTCGTTGTGCAAGTGACGCGAGAGTGGGCGCCGAACGGGGCCGATCGCTTTTACAACCTCGTGAAAAACGGATTCTTCGACAACACGCGATTCTTCCGCGTGATCTCGGGCTTCATGGTTCAGTGGGGCATCCATGGTGATCCCGCGATCAGTGCCGCCTGGCGCACCGCGAACATCAAGGATGATCCACCGAAGCAGTCCAACACGCGCGGCATGATCACCTTTGCGACGGCGGGTCCGAATACCCGTACCACACAGCTCTTCATCAATTTTGGCGACAACAACCGCCTCAACGAGATGGGCTTTTCGCCCTTCGGCAAAGTTACCGAAGGCATGGACGTGGTCGACAAGCTGTACGCGGGCTACGGTGAAGGGGCACCGAGCGGCCGCGGTCCCGACCAGGGTCGTTTGCAATCGCAGGGCAATGTTTACCTGTCGAGCGACTTCCCCCTGATGGATTTCATCAACAGCACGAGCGTGGAATAAGGCCGCGATGGGGTCGTGTAAATCTATCGTCGATCGATAGATTTACAGGGTACCGGTGATCCTATGTCCGGGTTTCGGCCACTTTGAGGTATTCTCGTCCTCCTTGGACAAGCGAGCCCTATCTGAGCGTGACATCTGTACCAAGTACATCACGCCGGCGAACCGACTGAACCCACAGCATTTCCCGACACGGCGATTCGCGCGAGGCCGAACCTTCGACTACTTGATACCGACTGGCTCTGGTTCTTTTGGTCGAGTTCCATCGCGCGTAAACAGATTGAACACCGAGCTCGTACAACAGCGGGGATCTTCAAGGTAAGCCAAGAAGTTATTTACGCGTTGCGCATTCCGCTCCTGCCACTGGCGGAGCAGAAGATCGTAGCGGCCAAAGTTGGGCATCTATTGGCGATTTGTGACATGCTTGAAAATCATCTTCGCCAAGTCGGGGAACGAGCGACGAAGCTCGCTGCGGCAGTTGCGAACGAACTCGTTTCCAGCGAACCCGCCGGGCGTGTGGCGTCGTGAACAACGATGACTGGTTGAAATTCGCCGTCACGACGCTCCTCGGCTCGGGCGTTTTCGGTTGGATTGTCCAGCACCGCCTTGCGCGGATAGGCGCTGATAACGCACGGGCTTTGGAGAGCTTGAAGGCGGATCTTTCGGTTAGCAGTCGGCTCCGGTCAACCGCCCTTGAAAAGCGCGCCCCCGTTGCGGCCGAGGTACTCGTTGCAACGCTCGACCTGCTGGACGGCATCGATCTCGCGACTTCCGTATTCAGAATTCACACTGATCCAACACCCGAGCTTGGTGACAACAACCGGCAGAATGATCGCCGCCTGTTGGTCGAGGCTAGGCGGAAGATGCTTATGCCGTTGTACGAGGATTTTGGGCGAAAATGCGTTCTTGCCGAAGTGTATCTCCCCGACGCGGTAAACGACGTTCTATCCGAAATCAAAAAGTTGAAGTGGAGCATCGAGGTTGATCAAGAAATGCACGCTGAAACCATGTTGCACGATCGTCTCGAGTTCTACGAAAAGGGCTTTGGCGAAATACCGAAGAAGCAAGTCGCAGCTCTCCGTCTGAAGGCAAAAAGCGAGTTGCGCCCACTCGCGCAGCTTTCTATTGTTCTATCGGAGTGAGTTGCTTCCGTTGGCGCTTCACCGATCGGAGGGCGGGTCATCCAGATCAGACTACTTCGACGCCGCCGTGCGTGCGTCCAGCATTCGAAACACAAGGTCCCTAGTAAAAACTGGGTAGTCAACGCCACCCTTCAATCCGTGGTTGCGGAATGTCGACAACACCTTTTCAGCATCCGCTACAGGTCCGCGAGCAGCACCATCAATGCCGGCATCGAATCCTTCAAGGACCGCTTTTCGAAGGATTCCATCTTTCATGATCACCGCAGATGCCAAGAGCCGCCAGAGTATTTCGCCTCCAGCTTCGACGATCGGAAGGCTCCGAAGGTAAAGACTGTCATCGTAAACCATGGACTTTCCGATATCCGCGACAATTTCACGAAGCAGTCCGTCCGACTTATTTATCTTTTTCTTGGCATGCGTGTGGAGAAAGTAGAGGTCACACGTCGCGATGGCAATGGAACGAATTGCTTCGGCCACCGACACCGGCATCTGGCTACGGGTACGTCGAGCCAGATCTGCCAAGTAATCTAGGATCGCCTGTTTCGCAACAAAACCGAGCGGCTCTGGATAGCCAGCTGTTTCTGCTAGGACGGCTGTCGTCGTTTCCCATTTTGCTCCTGCTCGAAGCTGAAGTTTTCGCAGGTCAAACACCACGAGCGCATCGAGGGCCTCTATAAATGCAGTCCCGGATCCCGGTTGTGCATTTTGAATCTTTGAGCCCACGCGATTTCGCTGGATGCGGGTTTGCAAAACGCTACGGTATTTTCTGATCACGTCCGCCGAAAGACGGCGTGCGGCTTGTCCGGTTGTACCCGCTTCCTCGTGGTGATCCAGGCACAACCAAACCAAGTTCTCCGCTTTGTGATTCGTCGGATCACTGTCGAGGTGGTGGATCTGACCGGCCCGAGGTCGTGGGGGCAAACCGGAAACTGGTTCGCAAACGCAACAGCGCATGTCCACTGCGAATTCAATTTCCGCTGCCAGCTTCTTTGGAACTTTGGTTCGAACCTTCATTCACCGCCAATGGGATGAAGACGCCCGCGCACCAAAGCTTCATTCCGCAATTGCGTCGCCTTCGATTCCGTCCTGCTGTTCGACAACCCACGAAAGTCGACAAACGCATGCGCCGGGTCCGCGACCTTTTCAGGTGGCACCGTCAGGGGATCCGAAAACACCTTCAATTCATGCTGACTGCACTCCTGCACGCTAACTGCCCAGGTTCCGTGTGAAGGCAATGACAGCAGACGAGTGTGCATGTGGAACGCTTGCGCAGCAGTGGTCAACGTCGATCGGGCCACCGACAACTTTCCCTCGTCCTTTTTCGTTGGTCTGAATGCTTGGCCCGTTGGCCGACCGTCGCGAACAAAACTTGGATGGATCTGCCGGAAAAGGAGTTCATCCCCATCATCCAACCCCTGGCCACTGTCGTCCGACATGATCAGTTACCTTGAAGATGCTCTACGACGAACTTGCCCAGGCGGCTCTCGCCGCCCGCCTGCGTGAACGCCACGTGATCCTCTTCGACCCGATCGGAACCCAATTTCACGGCCGTCAGGGTGGCTTCCTTCTTTTGAAGGTCAACATTCACGATCACCTCCCACCCAGATCCCGGCCACTCCGCACGGATCTGACCTTCGGGCGTTGGGTACACATACGGTGTGGGAAAGCCAAACGCTTCCTGCACCGCGCCCAACAACTTACCCAGCCATTCGAGCGCACCGGCGTCGTACTGGCGACTATCGTCGTCAAACCAACGGTCGGGAAGCGATCGCAACGACTCGACCTGATCGCCAACCGCAGTCGGACACCCGAGTGACACTCGCTCCGACCCCTCCTCAGCCAAACTGACGTCCGTCGTATTGATAATTTTCTGAACGTTCCCGTCGACTCCAATTACGCCCGTCCCGCGAACACGAACCAAAATGCCGTCATTCTCCAAGGAACGGAGAGCAACAGGCAAAAACAGGGACGCAGCGTGCATCGGAACCCGATCGCCATCGATCGTTTTCAAGGTGAAAATGTCCGCGTCCTTGTCGGCTGCTCGAATCTCGCCGACTAGGTCCACAGCGGCTTCGTAGGTTGTTTGCGTCCTCAGAATCAATTTTCGGCGAATCTCACGATTGTAAAGTGCACCTTCTTTTTTTCCCGGCGGTGCGACGGTGATGGATTCGTCGCGCCCCAGCGATCGGCCAAATGCGTTGAACCGTGCCAGTACCTGTCGTTCCGAATCCGCTGGAAGTCCACTATCAATGCCGCCAGAAGAAATCAGTTCTTGAACTTTTTCGCGTGCGTTCTCGAATTGGTCGACGAGATCAAATGGGAACAACATCGGTATCACGGGCTCTCGCGATATGATCGGTACCGTGCTGCCGTCCTCGATCCGCTCAAGAACCAGACGCAAGCCGTTGTCGAAGCCTTTCGGAAGACGCTGTCGCTCTGGGTGGCTGTTTTGGTAAAGCGCGCGGGCCGTGGCAAGCACGAGATCGCGATACGCTGCCAGTTCCGGTAGTGCCTCCAACGGCATGGCTCCGCCTTGGAAGCGGGCTCCGCGGAAAATCAAACTTACGAATGGTACTCGGCTCATCAGATAATCAACTCCCGGCGCGACCAGAAGATGCCACAAAGGTTAGTCCAGCTCGTGGGTTTCGTCGAATTCCCAGTTTTTTAAACGTTGCGGACGGGTCCAAGTCCAACCGCAGCGTCTCGCGGACAGAGCTCAATGGCCCATCAGCCTCCGCGACGACGTCCCCCGGGTCCGCCCTGGGGGCCACCATTGGGCATCTCGGACGGGTCGGGCTTTCGTAGCACATCGCCCTTCTTGACGCCGTCGAGCACCTCGACGCGCAATCCATCGGATAGACCCAGCTTCACCGCACGGCGCTCGTATTTTTCCTTGCCCGCTTCGAGGCCGACTTTCACTTCGATGAAGGTTTTGCCACGCTCGAAGACGACGTAGCCCTCGTCGATCGACATCACCTGCTTGCGCGCCTCGAGCACGATGTTGGCGTTGGCGCTGTATCCCGCTCGGACCATCACGTCACCGGGGATGCGGAAGGCCGCCTCGATCTCGAATTCGGTGGTGCCTTCCTTGGCCAGGCTCTTCGGTGCCACGAATTCCAGGGTGCCGTCGAAGCTGATTTCGTTGAGGGCACCGATGACGATCTTGACCGGCATACCCACCTTCAATCGGCCGACCTCGGACTCGTCGATGGTCCCCTTGAAGATCATGTCACCCATATTGGCGACAAAGGCCACCGTGGTACCCGGGTTGAAGCTGTTCGCATTGATAACGGACGAGCCTTCTTTGAGCGGCAGCGACAGCACGGTGCCATCCACGGTGGACTCAATCTGGGTCGAGGCGCCCTTGCTCTTGCGCAGGGCACCCGATCGCATCAGCTGCACACGCGATTCGGCCGTCGAGACTTCTTCGGCCGCCAGCTCGCTTTCTGTACGGGCCTGATCCAGTTGCGCCGCCGGCAAGGTGCCCTGACCCGCGAGGGTGGCGACCCGATCCAGTTCTCGTTTCGAGCGATCGGCGCGCAGGATCGCCGTGCGCAAACGCAACTCGGCATCGTTGAGTCCCACGGGATCCGGAATGATTTCGATCTCGCCCAGCAGATCGCCTTTTTTGATCTTGTCGCCGGGCTTCACAAGCAGCTTGCGCAGAATGCCGCTGACCTTCGGTTTGATCTCGACCTCTTGTCGCGGCTGAATCGCACCGGAGGCGACCGTCTTCTTTTCAATGTCCGCAAGCTCGGGCGAATCGGTTCGCACCTCGGCCGCCACGGGGCGCGACTTTTGGTAAAGGAACCAAAGCGTACCACCCATCAAGGTCATGATGGTGGCGGCCATGAGGAGAGGAAGGCTGCGGGTGAATGAACGTTTTCTTCGCATGTTTCAGTTTTCCTAAAGGGCGGGAGCGCGACTAATCATGGGCCAATGCCTCGACGGGCTTGACGGCGAGCGCCGTGCGGGCCGGTGCGATCCCTGCGAGACCGCCGGCGATGGTGAGGACAAGGGTTGCAAGCAAGGCCTTGCCGAGATCCAAATCGGGGCCAGCAAAAAAGCTTGGGCCGCCTTCGGTGGGCATCGATTGCACGATGGTCTTGACTATAACCAGCAATCCCACCCCGGCCACAAGGCCCAGGCCCCCGGCGAGTCCCGTCAACACCATGGCCTCCTGTACGATCTGTGCGAGGATCGATCCCGGTCGCGCACCAATCGCCTTGCGAATGCCGATCTCGCGGGTGCGTTCGGCGACCGAGATCATGAGGATGTTGCTGACGCCAAGCACACCCGCCATGAGGGTCAAGATACCGACCGCCCAGGAAAGTGCGGCAATGCCATCAAAAAGCCCCATGAACTTGCGAAACTCTTTTTCGCGATTCCAGCTGTCGATGCCGCCGCCATCCTCAGGGTGAACATCGTGGCGGCGCTTCAAGAGGCCTCGCAACTCGGCCTCGGCCTCTTCCGAGTTGACTTGGTCTTCAAACAGGACCGTAAATTGATCGACGCCATTGGCCCGTCCGGTCATGCGCGCGAAGGTGGTTAGCGGCAAATACAGCCGGTTCTCGAACCACTCGGCCCTATCCCCTTCCTGATTCGACTTGAAGACACCGATGACGGTGATGGGCACGCCGTTGACCTTGACCGATTGTCCGATCGCATTTTCTTCTTCGCGGAAGAGCGCGTTTTTCACCATGCGCCCAATGACCGCCACCTTGCGGTTGTCGGCCAAATCGTTCGGGTTCAAGAATCGGCCGTCGGTAATTTCCATCGGCTCCAGAAATCGATATTCGGGTACGTCGCCAGATACCTGAAACATTTCGGTCTTGCCGCCGCGTGTGACGGTTCGGGTCGATCCCCAGCCCTGCGTGATGCGTGGGGCAACGATGCGGACACCTGCAAGGCGACCTCGCACGAGATCGGCGTCGTCCATCGAGAACTTGATCCGCCGTCCGGGTTTGTGTCCCGCGTGGGCCATGGTTGTCCCGGCCGGCCAAAACGAAACCGCGTTTTTCGCCCATCCCGAAAGCGATCCCACCGTGCCGGTCTCAAGACCACGGCCAAAGCCCAGCATGATGACCAGCATGAAGACGCCCCAGAACACGCCAAGCGCCGTCAGGAAGGTTCGCAGCTTGTTGCGCCGGAGTGTCTCGAATACTTCGTTCCATCGATCCATGTTCATGGGTTGTCAGTGCTACGTTTCCGCGCGCAAAGCCTCGATGGGGTTAATGCGCGCCGCGCGCCGTGCTGGCCAAAAACCAGCGGCGAGGCCAGCCACCACCAGGACGGCGGTGGCTGCGATTCCGACACCAATGTTCACGTCAGGTTCGCGGAAGAAACCGGTATCGGTAGGCAAAATGCGCTTGGCGAACTCGACCAGCGCTACCCCTGCCACGAGGCCGACATACCCGGAGACCGTCGTGATGACCAGCGCCTCTTCCAGCACCATGGCCACGATCGAGCCTGGGGTCGCGCCGAGGGCCTTGCGCATGCCGAACTCGCGGGTGCGTTCCTTGACCGCGATGAGCATGATGTTGCCCACGCCCACCACGCCCGCCATGATCGTACCGAGGCCAATCAGCCAGACGAACATGCGAATGCCCCACAGGACCTTGCCAAGCTTTTGGTAGAACTCGTGCCGGTTGAAGACGCGCAGAGCGCCCTTGTCGACCGGCGAAAACGAGTGTTTTTCGGCAAGCCGACGCTGCAAATCTTCGACCAGCGCGTTGGATTCTTCAACCGAGGTTTCACCGACGGAGAAAACAATGCTGTCGATCCGGTTTCCGCCTGCGAACGATAGCTGAGCGGTGGTGACCGGAATGTAGATGGTCTCTTGCTCGCGCTGCTCACCGGTGTCGGAGAAGGTGCCGATGACACGAAACCGGTTCTTGCCGAGGTTCATCATTTGCCCGATCGGTGTTTCGAGATCCCGGAACAGGCGTTGCGCCACCGCAAGTCCAATCACTGCGACCTTCCGACGTTCTGCAATGTCGGCGTCGTTGATGTAGCGGCCTTCCTCCATCGTGGTCTTTTCGAGAAACTGGTGATCGGGTTGAACGCCGCTGACCTGAAAGTCACCTTGCCGATCCCGAAACGAAGCACGGGCATCGGTTCGTGGTCGAAAACGTGCCGACGTTCGATCAGCGACCGGGACAGCTTTGGCCAGCAAGTCGAGATCTTCGTTGGTCAACTGAATGCGCCGCCGTGGACCATGTCCTGCGTGCGCAATGCGGGTGCGACCGGGTTGGACGTAAACGCTGTTGGCCGCGTCGTCGGCAAAGGCATTTTCGGCGCCGTTGGACAATCCCTGGCCTGCTGCCAGCAACACCACCAGCATGAAGATCCCCCACGCCACCGACAACGCGGTCAGCGCCGTGCGCAACTTGCGTCGCGCCAGCGTGGCCATGATCTCGCGCCATCGATCGAGCCAGGTCATGGTATCTGTGGTACGCTTTCGGCGACGGGCTCGGGTACCTTGATCCGAATCGGTGTTTGCCGGGTGTCCTGCCAGATCAGTCCGTCGCGTATGCGGACGAGGCGCTTGCAGCGCGCGGCGATGTCGGACTCGTGGGTGACCACTATCATGGTTGCGCCCTCGTCGTTTGCCTGTTCAAGCAGTTCCATGACCTGTCCCGAGGTGCGAGAATCAAGGGCGCCGGTTGGCTCGTCGGCCAGGATGAGCCGGGGCTTCGAGGCGAGCGCCCGGGCAATCGCAACACGTTGCTTTTCGCCGCCCGAAAGTTCGGAAGGCAAGTGTTCAGCACGCGAGGTCAATCCCACCTTTTCAAGGGCGGCCATCGCGGCCTCGTGGCGTTCGCCGCGCGGCATGCCCCGGTATTGCAACGGCAGTTCCACGTTTTCGACCGCCGACTTGAGCGGCAACAAGTTGAAGGCTTGAAAGACAAAGCCAATGAACTTGTTGCGATAGACGGCCGCTTTCGACTCGCTGAGATCGCGAATCAGGGTGCCGTCGAGGGTGTAGGCGCCCTCGTCGTAATCATCGAGGATCCCCAGAATGTTGAGCAGGGTGGATTTGCCCGAGCCCGACGAACCCATGATGGCGACCATTTCCCCCTCGTTGACCGTGAGGTCCACGTTGCGCAAGACCGGAACTGGCCGGTCGCCCAGCCAATAGGACTTGGTAATGCCTTGTAGGGAAATCATGTGTTACACGGTGCCCGAGTAAGATACCTGGAACCAACTTTTCGACAGAATCGTCTTTTGAATGACCCTGAGAGTGGCGCAATGGCATCGTCGCCGCCGTAAAGTCCCAGTAAAAGCCGAGAATCTCACAGAAAATTGCCAGTGACCGGGGACACGGTGTCGGCCCTTCGGCTTTTGTGGTCATATTCGAGCGGTCGTGTTTAACGCGACCGGTTAAATGGGTTCCCTGCGCAAGCCATGGCTCCTTCTACTGTTGCTGGCGGCACTTCCGAGTGTTTTCGCGCCGCTGTGGGGCGCCCGGTCTTTGCGATTTTGCCAGCCGCCCGCGGCTTCCTATGCCGCGTGTCGGGAAGAAATGGGGTTCGCGGGCCTACCCATCGAGGCCTTGCGCTCGGGGCTTGATCGCCTGTTGCCGAAGGGCGCCCCGGTGTCGCTCGATCCGGTGCTTTCAGCCGACACCCTGGCCTGGCAGCGCCTCACCGAGGGTCTGTATCCGCGTCGCGTGACGAACGATGCGGCCAACACGCTTGCTGTCGCAGTCGACGCCGAGGGACCGTTGCCCGAGTGGCCCGGTAAAGGACGCTTTGTGCTCACGGGTGCTCAGGTCCGCGCGGTGCCGGCCGACGGGGAGGTGCCAACGCCGGAGCCATCGGAAGCGTGGCTTATCGGGAATGCCCTCGCTTTATTCGGCCTTGGAATGGTCATGGCGAGTGGTCGGGTCGGCGCGCGCGTGGGCGTGTCGGGCCGGGTGTTGCTGGGTGGGGTAGGGGTTGCGATGGTGTATTCCCTTGCGACCTGGTTTCGCTTCGCCGTTCCGGTCTCGGGGTTGCGCGTTGTGGGGTGGGTCGCGCTTGGGGTTGCGGCGTTGCGGTCTGTGATGCGTTTGAGTCGAGCAAGCCTTCGCGTCGCGTTTGCGGAACACTGGCGCTGGCGTTCCCTCTGGTGGATTTGCGTGCTGTTGCCGACGATTGCACTCTGCATGTACTGGTCGCGGGTTCCCATCTCAGGCTGGGACGGCCGCTCGATCTGGTTTTTTCGGGCGCACGAGATTGCGCAGCACGGGGTGTTTCACCCGCTCGATGTGTTTAACCAGGCCTATCTGTTCTCAAACCCATCGTATCCGCTGTTTTTTCCGTCGTGGCTTGCTTTTTTCGGTGCCCACGCATCGTTCAGCGAACGGCATGCCGCCATGGGGATGGCGGTGCTCTTGTGGGCCCTTGTGACACCCATCGCGTCGCAGTTGCGTGCGCGCCACGGGATCTTGGTTGGCTCGGTTTTATCACTGGCGCTGTTCGGCAGCGCGGCCCTGTCGCTTGGCGGTGGCTATCCCGATGTCGTGCTGGCGGCGGCGTTGTTGCTGGGGGGGCTTTGTTTGTTTGACCCGGAAGCCCAGGGTTTGGCCGGGCTCGCGTTTGTTCTCGCGGGACTATGCAAGCGCGAGGGTTTGGTCCTGGTCGCGATCATTCTGACGCTTCATCTGCTGGCCGCGCCCGATCGCAAGCAAAGGCGTGCGCGTCTGTGGTTTTTGTTGTGCTTGCTCCCGGGTGTTGCGCATGCGGTGTGGTACGGAACGACCAACCTCCCGGAGATCTACACGGGCTCGGTGTTGCCAGCCCCAGCAGAGGTGTTTCCGATGCTGGGTGTTCTGCTTGCCCGCTTCTTTGGTTCAATCCTGGCGCCACCCGAAAAGTTACTGGCGATCGCGGCGTTGCTGCTGGTGTTGGCGCAGGCGCGCACCCATCGCTTTTCGTTGCGCCATCCGACGGTTCAGCTTGCCGGTGCCGCCTTGCTGGCATTCGCGTTTGCGGCGGCCTCGGTGATGGTGTCACCGTTTCGCTTCGAGTGGCACGTGGATACCGCGTTCGATCGCATCATTCTGGCCGGATGCTGGCTGTCGGTGGCGGCGGCATGCCGCGCATCGTAATTTCTTAGACCATTGCGCCGAGGGTGAGGATGATGAGGCAAAATCGCTTGCGGAAAACAACGGGGGGGGCGTTTTCGGCCTATCTCTACACCTATACGCCGACCGCAGGCGGTTGCAATCCCGGCGTGGCCGAATACGTCATCGTCTTGAGTCAGCGAAGACCAGGCGTGAATTGAGACGCCGGTCGCTGGCGCTGGCTGTGACGCAACTGAAAAGCAGCAGCGGAATCTCTGCCTATAGCAACGGATTCCGGCGGAACCAAAATGGCGATTGTCGTTCCATCAACCCCTGCCGAAACGACGCCCGTTCCGTTCCGACCACTTGAATCGCCCGCTTCGGGGACAACCGTTCTGCGTAGTAGCGCAGGGCGGGGTCGAATCCCGTTTCCGACCACTTGCTTTCATAGAGTTCGGTGACGACACCGTCCTTGACGATTGCGAAGTCCACCTCGCGTCCTTCCTTGTCGCGGATGTAACACAATTCGTATTTGTGGCCATCTTGATCCTCTCGAAAATGGCAGTGCTTCAACAACTGGGTCGCGACGAAGTTCTCGAACCGAGCCCCCTCGTCGCCGATGACATCGCCCGTGTCGAAAAAGTAAACCTTCGGTGGTTTCTGCAGCGCCCGTGGAACGCCCTTCTGGAGCGGCCGTATGACAAACACCAGGTACATGCGTTCAAGCGCATCCAGCCATCGTCTACAGGTTGCAGGCGAAACTTGCAGATCATTCGCGATGTTTGCGAGTACGACCATTCCACCCACGCGCTGTCGCAACGAATCGACAAACAGCGAAAGCGTCTGGACATCCTTGATTGACTCCAGATCGCGTATGTCATCTTTCAATACCCGCTCGACACGTTCGCGTCGCCATCGGCGTGCCTCGCGTTCGTCGCCGTCGAGAAACGGTTCCGGAAATCCGCCGACATGCAAAAGTCGAGAAAGCGCCTCCGAATCAGACATCTTCGCAGGCTTTTCATCAAGCCCGAACGGGTGCAGTCGCCAGTAATGATATCGCCCCAACAACGAGTCACCGCCACGTCGATAGAGATCAAGTCTGGCGCTTCCGGTCACAAGGAATGAGGTACTACCAGCGCGTGTGTCGAATACACCTTTGATCCAGTTTTTCCAGCGGGGGAACTTGTGAAGTTCATCAAAGACAACCAGTCGCGCGTCGTCACTCCACTGTCGCGCCAGCAATTGCCGTCGGTGAACGTCGTCATCCCAGTTGAAATAGGACCCGGGGTGAAGTTTCAAAAGTGATTTTGCAAGCGTGGTTTTCCCGCATTGCCTGGGTCCTCCGAGGAAAACCATCTTCTTTTTGAGATCGTCCGCGACGCAAGCCTGCAAATATCGCATATGGCTATTTTACCGTCGGCGTAAATTGGGTCAAGTCCAAATTGAAATGGACGTTAAAATAGCCATGCCGCTGCGCGTATACTCCGATTGGCGAGCCGATCAACAAATCTATTTCGAGGGTAACATCGAAAGATTCGCGCGGTCTGGGATCGTGGGTTTCTTCTTTTCCCGCCCGATGTCGTACCAGGCGTAGTACGATTTCGCACCATCGAACAATTGAACGAGGCCCGAACCACCGCCACGCTCAGGCAGATGCGCCGTCGATTGCAACGGGAGCCAACGCCGTGAGTCGGAAACAGATGCTCTACCCTTGATCCATCCCGGGGCCACCCGATTCCCACCGGGGCCATCACGGTGTTTCGCGACACGCTATCGGTGCTCACCGGCACCATCTTCGTAAGCCCTTGTGCGGTCGCGAACGGACTCTTCTGGGGTGAGGCCGACACCGCGCCGAGACGCTCTGCGTTGTGGCCGATTGGCCGCCTTTCCGCCGATCCGAGGCCGACCAGCATTTCGTGGGAAAATCTCGGCGCGATCATCTTCACCAACCTGCAGCTCTGCTGTGTTTTGTGTCAAGATTCCATCCATGGCGCAGCAGGATGAAGATCGGTTGACCGAACGCACGGATGTCCGTTTCGGGCACGATCTCAGCACCGTACAAGACGAAAACGGCGTTGATGTGTTGCTTTTGCAGCAACATATGCGGCTGTCTGTCGAACAGCGTTTAAGGTCGCTCGAGGATCGGTTTCGACAGATCGCGGTCTTTCGAGCTGGGTTGCGTCGGTGAATTTTGAGCTGGCGTTAACGACGCTTACGGGTTGTGGGGTCGAATTTGTAGTTGTGGGTGGTGTAGCGGTCGCCATTCACGGATCATCGTTGATGACAGATGATCTCGACATCGTATATCGCGTGGAGCATGACAACGTTCACCGTTTGCTGGAGGCTCTAAACAGGCTAGACGCCGTGGTTTTCGGGGATCCGAGGCGGTTGCGTTTTAAGTTTGATCACTTGAACAATACTGGCCACCACCTCAATCAAACCATGGCTGGGCGGATCGACGCTCTCGGTTCCATCGGGGTGAAACGAAAATTGGTGTTCGAGGATCTGATTCGTGATACGCAAGAAGTTGAAGCGTTTGGCGTGTCTTTTCGCATTCTCGACCTCGACCGGTTGATCGAGGTGAAAACGGAGATGGGACGTCCGCGCGACAAGCTTGCCGTCATGGAACTGGAAGCGATTCGAAGAAATTTGAACGTGGTATTGCCGTAACGAAACGACCACAGTGAAGTGATCCTGCGGTGTCCTGCGGAGCGTAGACATCGTCTTTTAGTGCCACTGCGTACCTACCGTCTATCCCTTCAGGCCCTTGGCGACTTCGTCCCAGTCTTCGCAGGTGCAAACCGCGTCGACCATCATGATGGCTTCTGCGGTGGCGCTGTCGCGCCGCACGCCGCGTTTGATCATCGTCTTTGAGATGCGGTGGATGATGTCCACACGGGTCGCCCAGTCACGGCAAGCCCGTTCCAGATTGCCGTTGTCCATCCAGTCCATCGACCAGAAGTCATCCGCCAACCAGTCGTTGATGATCACCTTGGGATCGCGGATCTTGGGCGAGCGGCGCTTGGAGTTTTCATAGAAGCGCGCCCACGGGCGCTCCCGCTTTGGGAACCGTTTGCCCTCGGTCGCATTCAGGATCGCGTCGCCAATCCAGAGTCGCATGGTGCTGTAGTACGAATCGTCGGCCGACTCGTGCATGTCGGCGGCAACGTCTTCCCAGGACGTTGCGCCGCGCAATTCACGCCAGGGCTTTTCGGCCAAGACCTTCATCGCGTTTTCTCCGGCGAGCAGACGATCGATGATCTTGGTCTCGATCTGCAGGTAGGTCGAAAAGGCGACACTTTTACCGGGCCAGAGATTCACGCGTCCGAAGACCGTGCGCTCCGAACGCAGCACGTGACCGTCGATGCGGATCTCCTTGTCGACGCCCTCGGGGGTGAGCGGCGCCCCCTCGCCAATCGTCCGACAGGGACAACGGTGGGCGGTCGTCACCCGGCGGCCTAACGGCGTCGCGGTCAGGGCGAAGGGAAACTTGCGGCAGGTCGCGGGCTTTTTCTCGACGCCGATCTCGGCGTGCACTCCGCAAAGGTTGTCCGGACGCAGGAACATGCAGGCATTATCCTTGAGCGTCATCATGTGGCTGCGGTAGTCGTGCTCGTACGTCACGGCCTTGCGGGACAGGCGTTTGACTTCAATCAGCTCCTTTCCGGCGACCGGTCCAAGCAGATGGATGCTCGAGCAACACAAGCCATCTGCATGGCAGGTGAACGTTGCGCCCTTTCGGATGATGAGGGCGGTTCGGGAAGGTATTTGGGATGATGCGTCAGGCATGCTGGAGCCGGGAAGGGTGCCGGGGAGGGTCCGGGCGGTCGCAAGTTACACCGCCCGGCGGGCTGCGCAAAGGTGCCGTTTCCGCGGTTTACAAACCCGAAAAAAACGGGACCGAGGCCCTTGCAAATCTGTCTTTTAGGGTAAGCTGCGTCCCACTTTTTATTGCCGCATTGCCGCAAACCCCCGTTCGAAACCAGTCTCGGTGAAGGGACGTTCCCGTGAAGCCCACGGACATTTCAAACCCCGAATATTTTCACAAGGTTGTTGATTGCCAGTACGCATGTCCCGCGCACACCAATGTGCCCGAATACATCCGACTCATCGCGCAGGGCAAATACACCGAATCGTACTTGCTTAACCGCAAGACCAACGTGTTTCCAGGCGTGCTCGGACGTACCTGCGATCGTCCCTGCGAGCCGGCCTGCCGCCGCACGCGCATCGACGAAAAGCCGGTCGCCATTTGCCGCCTGAAGCGGGTCGCCGCCGATCTCAAGGGTGACATATCAGAGCACCTGCCCTCGGCGCCGAAGGTGAAGAACGGCAAACGGGTTGCCCTCATCGGCGCGGGTCCAGCGAGCCTGACGGTGGCCAATGATCTGATGCCACTCGGTTACGAGGTCGTGATTTTCGAGAAGCAGACCAAGGCGGGCGGTCTCATGCGCTCGAACATCCCGTCGTTTCGTTTGCCGGAGCACGTGCTCGACGAGGAGATCGGCGCCATCTTGAACATGGGCGCCGACATTCGCTACGACACGCCCGTCGCGAGTTTGAAAGAACTGCTCGCGCAGGGATTTGATGCGGTTTTTGTGGGGACCGGGGCACCGCGAGGCAAGGAACTGGATCTGCCGGGTCGCAACGAGACCGACAAGATCTTCCTTGGCATCGACTGGCTGGAATCGGTGGCCTTTGGTCATACCGAGTCTATCGAAAAGCGCGTCATCATCCTCGGCGCGGGCAATACCGCCATGGATTGTTGCCGAACCGCACGACGATTGGGCGCGAGCACCGTCAAGGTCATGGCGCGCAAGCCGCGCGATCAGCTGAAGTGTTCCGAGTGGGAACTTGAGGACGCGCTCGAAGAGGGCGTTGATCTGATGCTCAACCACGCGCCGAAGGCGTTCATCATTGAAAATGGCGTGCTGAAAGGCATGACGTTTGAACGGCTCGAGTACTTCACCGATGCGGCTGGCAAGCAGCGTTCAAAGGTGGTGGAAACCATCGACATCGCAGCCGACGCCGTGATTTTGGCCATCGGTCAAGACAACCACTTCCCCTGGATCGAGCGCGACATCGGTATCACGTTTGGCGAGTGGGAGATGCCGGTGGTCGATCGCAAGACCTTCATGTCGTCTCGTCCCGGTGTGTTCTTCGGCGGCGATGCCGCCTGGGGTCCGCAAAACATCATCTGGGCCGTCGAACACGGGCACCAGGCCGCCATCTCTATTCATAACTACGCAAGTGGCATCCCGGTCGAGGAGCGGCCTGCACAGGGACAAAACCTCATCAGTCAGAAGATGGGCCTGCACGAGTGGTCGTATCACAACGACTACAATCCGGCGTCGCGCACACAGATGCGTCACATCGATCTCGAAGCCCGGTTCAAGGCGCTTTCCGTCGAGGTCGAACTTGGCTTTGATCCGGAGCAAACCGCGCGCGAGGTACAGCGCTGTCTCAACTGCGACGTACAGACCGTGTTCGAGGAAAAGCTTTGCATCGAGTGTGACGCCTGCATCGATATCTGCCCGGTGCGTTGTCTGACGATTGCCGAAGATGGTGAAGAAGCTGATCTCCGTGGGCGCCTGTCCGCGCCGGCCAGTAACTTGAAACAGGCTGTCTATGCGTCGACTGCCTTGCCCCAGACCCAGCGCCTGATGGTCAAGGATGAAGATCTCTGCGTGCATTGTGGTCTCTGTGCCGAGCGGTGCCCCACCGCTGCCTGGGACATGCAGAAGTTCGAGCTTTTTTACCCCCATGCCGGGGCAACTCGGGAAACTGCAAAATGAGTCAGACGAATGATTTCGCGATCCGGTTTGCGAACGTCAACGGGACCGGATCGGCCAGCGCCAACAACCTCATCCTGCGGGCGATCTTCCGCATGGGCGTTCCGGTGTCGGGGAAGAATTACTTTCCCTCGAACATTCAGGGATTGCCGACGTGGTACGAAATCCGGGTTAGCAAAGACGGTTACATGGGCCGCGCGGCGGCCTTCGATCTCGTGATAGCGATGAACGCCGAAACCTATGCCCGCGACGTGCGCAGCGTTCGTTCCGGTGGTTGGTTGTTGCACGACTCGACCTGGCCGCTTTCGCCAGCGCTCAAGCGTGACGACATTCAGTATCTTGGTGTACCGCTGGCACAACTGTGCAACGGTCTTTTCGACACGCCCCGCGATCGAGTGCTGATGAAGAACATCGCGTACGCTGGCGTATTGGCGGCCTTGCATGACATCGACATCAAAGAAGTTGATCGCTTGCTGGAAGAGCAATATGCGAAGAAACCGGCGCTCGCCGATTCGAACAAGATCGCGTTGCGCCTGGGTCACGACTACGCCACGAAGCACTTTCGGTGTCCCTTGCCGGTGCGTCTTGAGCGAATGAACAAGACAGGAGAACACATCCTCATTGATGGCAACTCGGCGACCGCGCTTGGATGTTTGTACGCAGGTGCGACGGTTGCCGCCTGGTATCCAATTACGCCCGCAACCTCGGTGATGGATTCGTTTACGGCCTACTGCAAGAAGTTCCGCAAAGATCCCGACACCGGAAAGAACCTGTTCTGCATCGTTCAGGCCGAAGACGAGCTGGCCGCGATGGGCATGGTGCTCGGTGCATCCTGGAACGGGGCACGCGCGTTCACCTCGACGGCAGGCCCAGGCGTTTCACTCATGCAAGAGCTTTTGGGATTTGCGTACTACGCCGAGATCCCGGCGGTGCTCATCGACGTTCAGCGGACCGGCCCTTCGACCGGAATGCCAACGCGCACCCAGCAATCGGACATTCTCATCTGCGCGCTCGCGTCTCACGGCGATACGAAACACATCGTACTCTTCCCCTCGAACCCGACGGAGTGTTTCGAGCTTTCGGTGGCCGCTTTCGATCTCGCCGAGCGATTCCAGACCCCGGTCTTCGTTCTCTCCGATCTCGACATCGGCATGAACGACTGGATGTCCCCGGAATTGAAATGGGACGACAGCTACCGCCCCGATCGCGGCCGTGTGATGGGTGCCGAAGAAGTCGCAAAGCTCGGCAAAAAGTTTCAGCGCTATTCGGATGAGGACAGCGAGGGCGTCACCTCTCGCACCTTGCCCGGCGTGGATCCCAGGGCGGCCTTTTTCACCCGTGGTTCGGGCCACAACAAATTTGGCGTATACACCGAGATTCCAGAGGAATACCAGGAAGTCATGGAGCGCCTTTCCCGCAAACACAAGGGTGCTGCGGGCCGCGTACCCACGCCCGTGATACGCCGCGCAGGAGGCAATGGCAAATCAGCGCCTGCCCGGGTTGGTCTCGTGTCGCTCGGTGGCGGGGATGCTGCGATGAACGAAGCGGTGGATCGTTTGGCCGCGCAGGGCCTGGTCACCGACTACATGCGCGTGCGTGCTTATCCATTCTCACCCGAAGTCGAAGCGTTCCTCGCCGAGCACGAAGTGAACTATGTGGTCGAGCAAAACCGCGACGGGCAACTCCGCTCGTTGATGTTGCTCGACACCGAGATTCCCAAGTCGAAGTTGAAATCGGTGCCGATCTACAGCGGTTTTCCGCTGGCCGCGTCCGAGGTTGTGGATGCCATTTGCAAACTTGAAGGACGCGACCTTCCCGCTCCGGGCGCACTGGCAAACGAAAAAGACACGAAGAGGCTGCAAGCATGAGTTTCATTCCCAAACCCGTCGCCCGCCACCCCGGCATGTTGCCCAACAAGATTGGGCTTACCCTGCGGGACTACGAAGGCTCGATGTCGACCCTGTGCGCCGGTTGCGGTCACGACTCGATCAGCGCCGCCATCATCCAGGCGTACTACGAACTCGACATGCCGCCCCACCGCGTGGCGAAACTGTCGGGCATTGGTTGTTCGTCCAAGACGCCAACCTATTTCCTCGGTGGAGCGCATGGCTTCAACTCGGCGCACGGTCGCATGGCCGCGATCGCGACCGGGGCGAATGCCGCCAACCGTGCCATCAACTACATCGGTGTTTCGGGCGATGGCGACTCGCTGTCGATCGGACTTGGTCATTTGTGTCACGCCATTCGCCGCAACCTCGACATCATGTATGTCCTGGAAAATAACGGCGTTTACGGTTTGACCAAGGGTCAGTTTTCAGCCGCCACGGACGTGGGCTCGAAAAGCAAAAAAGGCGAGGCCAACGTGATGAGCCCCATCGATCCGGTCATCCTTGCGCTGTCGCTCGGTATCGGATTTGTGGCCCGCAGCTTCTCAGGCGACAAAAAGCAATTGGTGCCCATCCTGAAGGCCGCCATCAAGTACAAGGGCTTTGCGCTCATCGACATCATTTCGCCCTGTGTGACCTTCAACGATCACGAGGGCTCGACCAAGAGCTATCGTCACACACGCAAGAACCAGCTTCCGGTCTTGCAGTCTGATTTCGTCGCGGCCGGCGACCAGGAGATCACGGCCGACTACGAGGCCGGCTCGACCAAGCGCGTGAAGTTACACGACGGCGGGGAGGTGGTTTTCCGCAAGGTGCCCGAGGACTACGATCCGCACAGTCGTGAAAAAGTGGTCGACTATATCGAAAGCCACACCCGCAACGGCGAGATCCTGACGGGCCTGCTTTACTTTGACGAAAGCAAGCCGGATATGCACGGGGTTGCCGGTACGGTCGATGAACCGCTCAACGCGGTACCATACGAGAAGCTCTGCCCGGGCTCCGCAGCCTTGAAAAAGATGCAGGCTGGTCTGCGCTAGCATCGCTTTGTAGCGCGACCTCTAGCGCGTGGTATTTTCCCGGGCGATGAAACTGACAAAGCTTCTCGTCCCTGGATTCTTGTTGTTCGGCGCGGGCTGTTCCACACCTGCCGTTGCGCCCCCGGTCACTCTTCAGACCACAGCGCCTGCGCCTGCTGCCGACCCTGTGCTCGAGCCCGAGCCCGAGCCTGTGTTGCCACCGTTGCCGACCGAGGTGACCGCTGAAGCGAAGGCGTTTTTTTCAACGCTTCCGTCAGCATTTGAATCCGAACATAACCCGCTGACCGAGTCCAAAATTACGCTGGGTCGCATGCTGTTTTTCGAGAATCGGATGTCGAAGAACCACGATGTGTCGTGCAACAGTTGCCACGGCCTCGATACCTTCGGGGTAGACGGCAAAACCACCTCAAACGGCCACAAGCGGCAACGCGGCGATCGCAACTCGCCCACGGTTTACAATGCCGGTGCTCACATCGCGCAGTTTTGGGACGGCCGTGCCGCCGATCTCGAAGCACAGGCCAAGGGGCCCATCTTGAATCCCGTCGAGATGGCGATGGTTGACGAATCCACGGTCGTGGCGATATTGAAGTCGATTCCGGGTTACCGCAAGCTCTTCAAGCAAGCCTTCCCGGCAGACAAAGATCCGATAACGTATGACAATCTCGCGCTGGCGATTGGCGCTTTCGAGCGCAAGCTTGTCACACCGGGAAAGTTTGATCGTTACCTTGCGGGTGATGAGACCGCACTTTCGGTCGACGAAAAACGTGGTATGGCCAAGTTCGCAGGGGTCGGCTGTACGACCTGCCACAACGGCGCTGCGGTGGGGGGATCTTCCTTCCAGAAACTGGGTCTTGTCGAGGCCTGGGTGGGTGTTACGGATGAGGGTCGCTTCAAGGTCACGAAGGCCGAGGAGGATAAACAAAGATTCCGCGTACCCAGCCTGCGCAACATCGCGGAAACAGATCCCTACCTGCACGACGGCAGCGAGACCAACCTCAATCAATTGATTCGCAAAATGGCCAAGCATCAACTTGGCCGGGAGCTTGCCGACGCCGATGTGGTGGACATCGAAGTCTTCTTGAAGGCTTTGACGGGTGTCATACCGGTTGCCTACATCGCCGTGCCGACCTTGCCCAAGAGCGGTCCGAAGACGCCGAAGCCCGACCCCAGCTAAGGACGGTTATCGGCCGAGCGCGCGCAGTTTGGAGCGCTTGCGCGAGTAACCGAAATAGATCGCAAGGCCAATCGCCAACCAGATGAATAGGCGCAAGATGGTGTGCACGGTTGCGGTGCACATCAGCACGCCCGAGGTCACGGCTCCCAGGATCGGAACCAGGTAGTTTCCACCCGGGACTCGAAAGATCCGCTTCAGATTGGGCTCGCGTATGCGCAACATCATGACGCCAAGGCTCACGAGGACGAACGCGAACAAGGTTCCGATGCTGGTGAGCTCGGCAAGCACGTCAATTGGCAACACACCACCTGCGGCGGCGCACAGGCAGCCGGTGATGATCGTGGTGATGTACGGCGTGCCGAAGCGCGGGTGAATCTTGGTTGCCACCTGTGGAAACAAACCGTCGATGGCCATCGAGTAGAAGATGCGCGGCTGTCCCATCAACATTACCAGCATGACCGACGTGAGGCCGGCGATGGCGCCCACTTCGACCGCGACCTCCAGCCATCCAATGCCCGTGGCTGCAATGCCCACCGCGATCGGGTGCGGCACATTGAGGGATGCAAAGGGAACGATGCCCGTCAACACCATCGAGACCGCGATGTAGAGGATGGTGCAGATCCCGAGCGATACGAGGATCCCGATGGGAACGTCACGCTGGGGATTGCGCGTTTCCTGCGCCGCCGTCGAAACCGCATCGAAGCCGATGTACGCGAAGAAGACCATCGTTGCGCCCTGAAAAAGGCCCGAAATGCCGAACCTTCCGAAGGTCCCCTCGTTCGGTGGAATGAAGGGATGCCAGTTTTCGGGATGAACGTAGTTCACGCCAACCGCGATGAACGCCAGGACAACTGCCAGTTTGACGAAGACGATGACCGCATTGAAGCGTGCAGATTCACGGATGCCGATGACCAGGATCACCGTGACGGCGAGGACGATCAATATGGCGGGCAAGTTGACGACGTTGCCGGTGCTCACGAAATGTCCGCCCATCGGGGCAGCGTGATCCGTGACCCAGGTCATCGGTGCTTGCGTCCACCTTGTCGGCAACGGGTTGCCCGTCATGTGTGCAAAGAAAGCGCCCACGTATCCTGACCATCCCACGCTCACCGTTGCGGCGGCGACAAGATACTCAAGGATCAAATCCCAGCCGATGATCCACGCAATAAACTCGCCGAGCGTGGCATAGGCATAGGTGTAGGCGCTGCCCGCAACCGGGATCATCGACGCCATCTCTGCGTAGCACAGGCCCGCGAGGGCGGAAGCCACGCCTGCGATCACGAACGATAGCGCGACGGCCGGACCCGCGTTGGCGGCGGCAGCACGACCCGTGAGCACGAAAATACCCGTGCCGATGATCGCGCCGATGCCAAGCAATACGAGATCCGTGGCACCCAGGGTACGTTTCCACCCATGGGCATGTTCCGCGTCCGCCTGCAGCGAGTCGATGGACTTGCGTGCGAACAGTTGTTTGCGCAGCGAAGCGAGACGCGGTTTGGAATCATTCATCTGGTAACGTTGTACCAGAGACTAGGCGCGGGCTTCCAGCTTTTGTCCCGCGCGTACGTGCAGCGGTTGTGCCGGGACGAATCGTACCATTTTGCCCTCGACCATTGCCTTCGCGTCGACCGGCTTGCCGTCGAGAACCAATCTCGCATTTGCGCTCGGTTTATCGAAAGAAAGGCGAAGCGTTGTGGCCTCCAGCTTGCCAGTCGCAACCTCTAGTGTGACGGTATTTCCCGCACGGTTGTAGTGTCCGGTGCCGGTGGGCATCGCGAAGAAAAGGCGCATTTTTTTTCCCGGAAAGCGCGGGTCGAACGTCATCACGCCCTGGTTGAGCGACAGGCCGAGGACGGCATGTAGCACACCGAAAACCGCCATCGGTCGGTAGTAGTGACCACCGAACTCGTAGTGATCGAAATAGCGACCGGCCTTGCGGTAACGATCGTCGACGGTGCGAATCACATCGAGACCTTCCTTGTAAAGGCCCTCGTACATGAGGAAGGACGCGAAGGCGAGTTCCACCCCCGACCAGCACGTGTTGGCTTGATCGACCCAGATGTTCTCCGGCACATCGGTCCAGGGCTCACCACCGGGCCAGCTGCAGTTGCGCAGGCCGAAGTTCTTGCGATACGACATAGCGAGCACGCTCTTGAGCGCGGTTTTCACGCGCTCGCGGTCAAGCAGATCGGGCAGGCCCATGAAGCGCGTGACCCATTGACCGATGATCTGATCGGTCAGACAGCCCTCGTCCTTGCCACCGTGCTTGCCGCCCTCGTCGTTCCAGAGGCGGTAGTACTTGCCGTTCCAGAGTTTGTCCTCGAAAATCTTCTTGCTGGTCGCGAAGAATTCGCTGTAGCGCCGTTCGGCAGCCGCGTCGCCCATGGCCTTGCCCGCCTCGACCATGCCGGCCAGTGCTGCCAGCCACTGAGAACCGATGTACGCCGCCGTCCCGAACATCGGGAAATTGTCGTAGCTCGACATGATGCCTTCCATGTCGGGCATGCCATCGTTGTTGAGATCGCGCTCGCGCACGCAGTACTCCATCGCTGCCTTGCACGACTCCCACGTGCTCTTGAGATATTCGCGATCGTTGCTCCAGAAGAAGTCGCGCAACACCATGCCGACGTGTTGCGGATGCAGATCCAGGCGGATCTTCTCCTGGGCACCGAAGATCATCTTTTCCGCCGTGAAATCTCGCCGCAGGCCGTGGTTGATGACGCCGTTCTTGTGTTGCATCGCCTGGTGCGCCTGCAACGTTTTGCGCAGATTTTCTGGGAACAGGATGGCAAGCGGGATCGAGCCGTAAACGCTCACGTCGGTGGTTTCGACGGGTCCCCATTTTTGTACCTCGGTCAACCCCTCGATGATCCCCAGATGGCCTTCCTCGGACAAAATGGCGCTTGTGTGGAAGGTGTTGAGTTGCGAATTGATCTGGTCGAGCACAAAGGTGTCGAGATCACTGTCGTAGAAGGCGTCGAGGAAACCGAAGGTTCGTCTCTCGAGGTCGGCCTTGTTGCGGATCACGTGTCGGGCAACATCTGCTGCCGACTTGAACCGGCGGTTGTAGTAATTTCCGACGATCTTGTCGTGCGCATCGTTCCAGGCATTGGGAAAGTACCAGGTGGAGACAAAGCTGTGGTCAAACGACTTGCCCGCTGCAAGGTTTACGGAATGGCCGATGGTGTTGAAGGTTTTTTCAAGGGCCCAACGTTTGCCGGTTTTGTCCTTGTGGGTGCGCTTGGCGTTTTCGTTGATGTTTGACAGCTTTTTCGAGCGCAGAATGTATTCGTAGTACGGATGTCGGTGTTCCCAGCCGAGATAGCTGGTCGAGTCAGCCGATAGCGAGGCAATCGCCTGCGTTCCAGCCGTGCCGTGTTTGTCTGGCAGTCCGGTCGAGGTGGCCTCGAACATTCGGTAGCCAGCGCCGTCGCTCATCTCGGCGGCGTACAGCTTCTTGTCAAAGTCATAGCCGACCATGTTGCGGCCACAGGCGAGTAGCATAATGTCAGCGGGCTTTTTGCCAACGTTCTTGACCGAAAAATCAAAGATCATCGCCGGGAGAGACGACGCCTCCATGTCATGTGGTACAAATGGGCTCCATGCGCGCAAGCGAACCTGAACGGGCATGTCCGCGTCGGTGAACTCCAGATCGACGTAGGGGAAACGTGCCGAGTATTTGACTTCGGATACGCCCGACATCCAGGGGAACTCGTAAACGTGCACCGCCACGTTTCCGACCTCGGTATTGTCCTCGATTTGCAAGAGCTTGATGCGTGGCTCTTCGCCTGGTACCTCGTAGCGCAGCTTGAAAAACAGGATCGATTCTTGATGGACGTTGCGGCCAAGAAGAGGATTGCCGAGGCGCGGTTCGTTGTTGAAGGCCGTCCAGTTGTAAAAACGTCCGTCCTTGCGCAGCTCGGCGCCACCTGCACCGATGCCACCGAGCATCACCCCGCTTCGCGGTTCATCGTGGTGCCGCATGGACTCGCGAATCGGCGGTCGCGCTTTGGCCCGACCTGCGGCAGCGGCAGATTTGATTCCGGGGCCGTCGGCCGACAGAGCGCCGCTTCCCGCTGCTCCCACCGTGATGGCTGTGGCGGAGAGCACGTCGCGTCGTTTCATCATGTCTAACAAACCTTTCGTCGGGCGGGAAGGGGAACGAAAGTGCAACCCTCGGTCAGGTGAGAAGAGCTGTCAAGCATTTGAAACTCTGAGATAATGCGACTGTGGTTTCCCCTTTGATGAATGCGTTTTCGCGACGTGACCTCCTGCACGCAGAAACGACAGTGGCCGCGTTCAGTACTTGTCGGACCACGCTACCCGCTCCCTTTGTCTGCATCCGAGCGGCATTGGTCGCCGATGCCCCGGCCCTTCACCGTTTGCAAATTGAGATCCCATGAAGAACGGCGTCTATGACAACGGTCGCTGGCGGCCAGGCAATGGGCCTGATCTTGTTGCCCGCGATCCCGCTACGGGAGCGGTGGTTTGGCAGGGTCCGTCGGCAGCGCCTTCCGATGTGGAAACCGTCGTACAAAGTGCACGTGCGGCGTTTGAGGGTTGGTCGGAGTTTCCATCGGACGTTCGCTTTTCAATCTTGCGTGGCTATGCCGACGCCCTCGAATCTGCACGTCCGGCCCTGATCAAAGCCATCGGCCTTGACGTCGGGAAACCGCGCTGGGAAGCCGACGCCGAGGTCAGCTCGATGGTGCGCAAGGTTGAGATCTCGATGGCGGCCTACCACGAGCGAACCGGCGAACGGACGTCGACGTTGGGCGACAGCCGACAGGTGCTACGACACCGTCCGCATGGTGTTCTGGCTGTTCTGGGTCCCTTCAACTTTCCGGGTCACCTGCCGAATGGCCACATCGTGCCGGCCTTGCTGGCGGGTAATACGGTTGTGTTCAAGCCGAGTGAACAAACGCCGTTAACGGCGGAGCTCATGTGCGATTGTTTCGAGCAAGCAGGGTTGCCGGCCGGTGTGCTGAATGTCGTTCAAGGTGGACGTGCAACGGGTGAAGCACTCGCGCATTCGGCCGGGATCGATGGTTTGCTGTTTACGGGCAGTGCCGAGGTTGGCCTGGCGTTGCATCGCCAGTTCGCAGGGACACCGCAGAAGATCCTGGCTTTGGAAATGGGTGGGAACAATCCCATCGTTGCATGGGAAACCGGTGATCTGGACGCGGCCGCCGCGACACTGGTCGCCTCGGCCTTCGTCACCGCGGGACAACGCTGTACCTGCGCCCGCCGTTTGATTGTGCAGAACAACGACGACGGCGAAGCGCTGGTTCAAAAGACGATGGCGCTCGTCAGGCGTTTGATTGTCGGGGCACCGGGCGATATTCCGGAGCCTTTCATGGGGCCATTGATCTCGAATGATGCCGTGACACGAATTCTTGCAACCGAGACGAATTGGTATGCTGCGGGCGCCATTCCGCTTCTGCCCTTGCGGCGCCTTGGTGACACCGTGGACTTTGCGCGAGATCTTCCGTTTCTCATGCCGGGGATGGTGGATGTCACGAGCGTGGCAATGGAGAAACGTCTCGCCTTTGACGAACGCGAGTGGTTCGGGCCGCTGTTGCAGGTGGTACGGGTATCAAAGTTTGAAGACGCTATCATAGAGGCGAATCGGACTCGGTTCGGACTATCCGCGGGACTGCTCAGCGACGATCCGGCGCTCTGGCAGCGCTTTGTGTTGCGGGTGCGCGCGGGTTTGGTGAACTGGAATCGCCCCAGCACGGGCGCCGCAAGTGACAGCCCCTTTGGTGGTGTCGGCGCGAGCGGCAACCATCGTCCCTCGGCCTATTACGCTGCGGACTATGCAGCCTATCCTGTGGCGTCGTCCGAAGGCGCAACGGTGCAGACGCCGGTGTTGCGCGGCGTGCGGCACTGATTGGCGTCGACCACAGGCGTTGGGTCTAGTTTCGCTCGGCCATTGCCGTGCGGGCATATTTGTCCCACGCTGCATCTAGCTTGGCCTTGTTGGCCTGGCCCTTGAAGACGACGATGCGGTAGCGATAGGTGCGGCGCTGTCCGGGCTCCATGCCCCAGTCGCCCTGCAAGGAAGGTGACGGGTTGATGAGGCCGTGGAAGTCGACGCGCCACCTGGCCGGGTGCAACGGATTGCTCGGATGATCAAAGACTGCGATGCCGTGGGTATCCCCGCCGAAGGCTCGCTCGACCGTGGTCCAGCGGGCGTTTTTCTCCGACGTGGCCTTGTCGGTTTCACCATTGGCATTCAGGTGGTTGTGCTTCGGATCGTGTGGCATGCGAACCGCGAACCCGCCGTAATCGTACTTGCCGATCTTGATGGGTACTTTTTGGGCAACCAGACGCCACTGAAAGTCAATCTCGTAGCCGTCGCTGCCCTGCGGGGCGAGTACCGCGATCGATTGTTCTTCACGCAGGATCTTCGTGCCATCGGGGCCAACCCAGTCGGTGGCCGAGCGCCACGCAACGCGTTCGGGCTCTTGTTCCAGATCCAGCAGTTCGACGAAGTGTTGTTTTCCTGTTTTTTCGCTCCAGAAATCCACGCCGTTGACCTCGTGCAGTCCCGTGAATATGCCGTGTTGCCAGACGTGATCGCCCGGTTTGTCCTCGGTCAAGGTGATCTTGCCCTGACGGTCACGCAGGGGATGGATGTAGGGCCGTAAGGCAGGATCCATCACGTAGTCGAAAAGGGGGAACCAATTCCCTTTTTGATCTCGGACCGAGATGCCCAGCTTCTTGTCGCTCGGCGTGACACGAATGCGATTGGCCGGATCTTCGGGTGGCGCAAAAATGTACCAGATGAGATTGCGGAAGTTTTCATCGGGCAGCCCTTCCAGGCCTTCGGGCATGACCGAAACATCGGAGACATCGAGCGTCTGCACCTGACTGCGCGGTATGGTTTCCTTGACGTTCATGCCGGCGAGGGTGACGCGCGAAGGTGTGTCTTCAATTAAACGTCCCGAGATCAGTCGGCCATCCTTGGTGGTGACCGTGACCTGCTCGTAGCCCTTGCCGATGACCTGGTTGGGATCAATGATGTTGGTGAGCAAGGCTTGTAACGTCGAGCGGCCCACGCCCGTGAGATCGGGCCCCACCTCGGCGCCTGTGCCAAGGAACTTGTGACACAAAAGGCAGGTACGTTCCGCCTGAAGTTTGCCGTCGGCAAAATCAACCGGTCCGTTCATGACCATGCGCCGCTTTTCCTCGATGAGGGCAAGGCGTTCCTCGCTGCTTTGGCGTGTGGCGCCAAGGTGCTCTGTTGCTAGCTTTTTGACTGCGTCGTCTTTGCTGTCGCGCAAAATTCGCTGCACCGGCGCCGAGAGATCGGCCACCGGCAGTTTTTTCTTGCCGACTGCGTTCAGAAGTTCAATGGCCCAGGCCGGACGTGCTGCAAGCGTTTCAAGTGCGGTTGGACGAACGTTGGTGGGCAACTTTCGGTAGGCACCGAGGAGTGCCCTCGCGGTACCCTTTCCGCCGACCTTTGCAAGCGCGCGAATCGCCGCACGCACGACCTCGGGATTCGGCGAGCGCAGCGCTGTCAGCATGGCGGACTCGGCGCCGGGCACGTTGACCGACGCGGCTATCTCGATCGCCTGCAATCGGGTTGCGTCCGGCTGATCCCTGGCCTGACTCTTGATGCGACCCAGTAACTTGGTTTGGGCGGCCTTTTCACCCCAGCGTGCTCCGACGCGCAACGCAGCCTCCGCGATCTCGGGCTCTTTGCGTTTTTGCAATCTTGCAAGCAACGCGTAAGCCGCCTTGGTCTTTACAACCGTACCACCCGCGCTGCCCTTCTCGAATCCCGCGAGCACACCGAGTGCGAGCTTGGCGTCTTTTTGGGCGAGACGTCCTGCCAGCGTGACCGCGGCTTCGTGGCTTTGGGCGTTGTCCGATTCAAGCAGTCGACGGGTGGCGTTTTCGGCGATTTTTGCCGAGAAGGGCAGGTGTTTCTCACCCTTGTTTTCGAGCCAGTTCGACGTGAACTTTGAGTCGGTTGCCACGCGCGGTTCAAGGGCGCGCCAGATGAGCAGCGACAACAGGCGATCTTCGGCGGTGTTGTTCCCTTCCGATAGGCCCGCAATCGTTGCATCCACGTCGCGGTTGACCATCTTGAATGCACCCACCGCGACGCCAGCCCGTACGGTTGGATCCGAATCGGAGGACAGTCGCAAGAGTCGTGCAGCCGCTCCAACGGCGCGCTCATCTGCACCCGCTTCCGTGTTGCGTTCGCCCGTCAGCCGCGCAACCCAGGTTCGTATGGCGGGATCTTTGTCACCGGCCAGTTCATCCAACAACGCTTCGCTCAGAAGGCCGGCCGCATGCAGCGACCACAATCCCTCAAGCCGCGCTTCCACGGTCTTTCCCGTTCGAGCCACCTGCGTGACAGCTTTTGTCACGGTGGCATCGCGGCGTTCACCGAGAAGTCGACGTGCGGTCTTGCGCTGCCAGATGTTGGGGTGGGACAAAAGTGGCACGAGATCGGCGGATTTCATCGTACGCAGATTGGGGCGCCTGTCCCGTCCACTCGGACGCGGGGCTCCGGGTTTGTGACCGGTATAGACCAGGCGCCAGATTCGGCCCATCTTGCGATCCACGCCTTTTGGATCGGCAAGCGCGTTTTGGTAACACGGATACTTGTCGTACCAGTCTGCGATCCAAAGGGCGCCATCGGGACCAATCTGTTCACTGACGGGGCGGAACCAGCCATCGTCGGTCTTGACCAGATCCGGCTCGTCTTGCCCCTTCCAGGACGAGCCGACCGGGATCAACCGATCGCGATTGATCGAATTGCCATGGATGTTGCCCATGACGATGTTGCCCTGGTATTTTTCCGGAAATTGATCCGACGACAGAATCTGCACGCCTGCATAGGCGGCACGGAAGTGACGGTGATCCACGATGGATGGCAACAGATCGTAACCGTATTTCCAGCCGGGCGAGCCGGCCTGCCGTGCGTAGACCCCACCGGGTGACATGTGAAACAGATGGTCGATGACGCAGGCGCTGACAAAGGCGTTGCCGGTTTTATCAAAATCGAGGCCCCAGGGGTTGCTCGTGCCATCGGCGAAAACCTCGATCTTCTTTCGCAGGGGATGGTAACGCACGATGGCGGCGTCGAAGGGATTGCCTTCGGTTTCTTCTTCTCCCGGCGCACGAACGTTCGAGTAGTTAAAGACACCATGGGTAAAGTAAATCCAGCCATCGGGTCCATAGGTAAATCCGTTGACGGTTTCATGCGTATCACGAACGGCGAATCCGGTCAGCAAGACCGTGCGTTTGTCGGCAATGTCGTCGCCGTCGGTGTCTTGCAAGAACAGGAGCTCGGGTGCCTGGCCCACGTAGACGCCGCCATTGCCAATGACGATGCCGGTTGCCATGTCGAGGCCCTCGGCAAAAACGGTGACCTTGTCGGCGCGACCATCGTTGTTGGTGTCGTCGAGGATCTTGATGCGATCCTTGCCGCGGGTTCCGGCTGCGGCTTTCTCGGGATACTGAAAGAGCTCGATCACCCACAGCCGTCCGCGTTCGTCCCAGCTCATCGCGACCGGATTGATTATGTCGGGCTCGGAAGCGAACAACCGCATCTCGAATCCCGGATCGACGACGAAGTGTTTTTGCGCATCGGCCGGTGACATCGCCGGGTTGCTCGCCGTCGGATGCTGGGCCGGATCGAGTGCAACGGCTACCCCACCGGAAAGCAGGAGCCCGACGACCGTCGGGGCGAGGGTGAATCGGTGAGAGCGGCTTTTGCAGTTCCGTCGTTTGGAGCTTGGGACCATATGGGTATCGTAACCTGCCCTCCGAAAAACCCCATGAGAGCGCCGAGCTCAAGAATTGAGTTCGGTAACCTGGTTCAAAAAAATGGCTGCATTTCAATTTGGCGCAGGTCGTCTTATTGTGGAGGGATGTCGACTGTCGGTAGCGCGGACGAAAACACAGGGGCTCGAAAGGTTGGGTTCGCCACCCGGTTTCTCTGGTTCGCAGCCGGCGCGGACGCCGAACTGTTGCGCCGCTGTCCGGTCTCCGACGGGGTGAAGTACCAGGGGGTGGGAGGCATCGTGCTCGCGACCGCCGGGCTCGCGTTTGTGTCGGGCTCGTATGCGTTTTACACCGTGTTCGCGCCGAAGGACGAGACGGCACTGAGCGCGGATCTGCACATGCCCACCGTGCAGCTTGCCGTGCTGATGGGCCTTGTCTGGGCCGTCATCATCTTTAACATCGATCGCTTCATCGTATCGAGCACCGGCAAAGGGGACGGAACCGATCGCATTGCGTTTGGTGAACTTGCGACGTCGTTTCCCCGCCTCCTCATGGCTGCGATCATCGGCGTCTGCATTTCGGCGCCACTTGAGATCCGTGTGTTGAAGCCCGAAATCGATGCCCAGCTTGAACTTGAGCAAAACGAATATCTCGCCGAGCTCAATGCCCAGTCGGAATCTTTCATTCAGTCGCGCAAGGACGAGTTGCACCGGAAGATGGATGCCGCAGAGGGCAGGCTCGATGGCCGGACGATGTATTTCGAGAAACGGCGACTTGAGATCAAGGAGCAACGCCGGTTGCTTGAACTTGAGGCGGAAGGCAAGACCAAAAGCGGCATCGCGGGCCGCGGACCTGCCTGGCAAGATAAACGTGACACGCTTGACAAGATGGAGCGGGAGATCGAAACCGATTGGAAGAAAGACGAATCGAAAAACAAGCCAACCCTCGACGATCTGAATCGATGGAAAAATGAGGCCGAACACATCAATGTTGAGCTCGACGCCGCGAAAGCCAGCAATTTGCGACAGGCGAGGCACTTGGATGGGTTGATGAAACGCATTCTGATCTCGCACGAAATCGGCGGCATGGTGCCCTGGTTCATCTTGCTTTTACTTTTGGCCATCGAGACCGGGCCCATCTTCTTCAAGATGATGCTGACCCGGGGCACGTACGACTACATGTTGGAGAATGCCAGGCGGGTTGCCACCGCGCGTGCGGGCGTGGAGATCGATGCGCAAATTTATCGGGTCAACCTTGGCAAGGAGATCCGGGTGAATCGGTATCACGAAGCCGAAAGGGTGATGGAAGAATACAAGCGACGCCTGGAAGCGGAAACGGCGCTCGCCAGGGCGGTACACGAGCGTCTGCGCAAGGCCTCCGAGAACGAGATTCGCAAGGCTTCGACAGGGAGCGATTCCGAGACATGAGCGCACGTCTGCGCATCCCGCAGTTGTTGGGCTTTGATCCGGAACTGCTCGAAGGTCTCGACGTGAAGTACCGTCGCGATCTGTCGTACTTTTGCTTTCTGGGATTTCTACCCTGTGGCCTCATTGGTGGCGCGGCGGGATATGGGCTTTGGTTGGTGGAACGCTCGGCTCTCATCGCGGGCAGTGGTGCGCTCGTTTTCGCGCTGTTGTTGTTGAACATGTTGCGCGTTGCGATCGCCGGCAGCGGCATGACCTTGAGCTTGCCTCCGCGACTTGCTGGCCGCTGGAAACCACGCCTGACACCGGTCGTGATATTCGCGCTGCTCGGGATCATTTTTGCACAACCCGCGCAGCTCGTCTTGCACGAGGCCACGCTTGCGCCCGCCATCGATCGGTATCGGGTCGCAATGATGGCGGCCCATGAGAAAGCGGTGCGCAGCTCAGATCCCAAACACGCGGCGGCACGGGTTGCGGACTACAACGCGCGCATCAAAGCGTCGTCTTTTGCGGTCCGTCGGGTCCAGTTGCTCTGGCTTACACCCGAAAAACCACTGATCTTCACGGTGCTGTTCACGCTCGTGGCGTTGTTCCCGTTGTTGCTGGTGAGGGGGCCCAGTTTGGCCGCGGTGGTTGCGTACGAGGCTCGCAAGTATGCCCGCGGTCGGGCCCGCGTGATGTTGGAGGACCGGCTTGCTCGCGAAACCGCCGACCGTCTATTGAGCGCGTACCCGAGTTATCCCGGCGCCCCGATTCAAATGTACGCCGATGCGCCATTTCACAACGAGCCGGTGAAACAGGGCGCATGACCACCTGGATCCGCGGTCGATTCGAAGGCACCTATGCAGGGCGAATTGCGCCTCGCTCGGGCAGCAAGTCGACAGACGACCGGGATGAATCGCTGCACATCAACAACATCCGGCTTGAACGCGGGCTGGTTCGCGATTCAGAAGCCGTGGATGGACCCGCAGTCTCCGAAAGCCCGACGCCAAACTGGATTCGGCAGCGCGAGCTCATCCAGGCAATGTTTCCGCCGCTCGAAGGTGAGCTGGCCTGGCGAACCGTACCACTCTTCGATCTGCGGGTGGTGGACTGGAAACTTGTGAGTCCAGCGACCGCGGATGGGCGTGCGTTTGGAACCGTATTCGGGACGGTCTATGCCCGACTTTCACCAGAAGACGTGCCACCAAAGGCGACTGGCGACCGGGGTGAATTGCCGGTTGCAGCTGCGGCAGTGAACGCCGAAGTAAAAAAAGAAGCCGAAGCAGAAAAGGAAGAACCGAAAGAGCCGCTGGGTGTGGGGTGGTGGTTGACGATCGCGGCCGTCATGATCTTGACCGTGAGTCTGGGGATCTTCTGCGGCGCTCCGACGGGTTTGTTGTGGGGAACGGCGATGACGGTTGCCTTGTTGTTGCGTCGGACGTTGAAGATAGGGAATGCGCACGACCACCTGATCTGGCGGCTGTTCGGAATCGCCATCCTCGGAGGACATCTCGCGCTTTTGTGGGGTCCGGTAAATTTGTGGTACGAATCCAGTTGCAAGCCCGCGCTGGGCGACAAGATGCTTTGGCTTGCGCTGCCGGTTGTGGTGGCCGCGCTTTTGCCGCGGAAACTGCCGCTCGTCTTCACGTCGCTCATCTGGACTGTGGCCATGTTCTCGTGGTGCGACGAATTGAAGGGCAGCGCATGTGCCCTGGCCGCGGCGGTTGCCAATTCCGGCCCTCCGGAGGACGCGAGCCCCCGCGTCGACACGCAAGGTCGATGGCCACGCCGCCCGGGTGGCGGTCGTATGCCGAAGGGCGCGTTTGATGTGGGCGATGCACGCGCCTCGCGTTTGCCGGGTTCAACGCCCGGAATCGCGTTTCCTCCCTTGCCGACGGATTTCGCAGGGGGAGCGCGAGATCGCGGTATTCCGATGGGTGACGACGGTGTGGTCCCGACGGGAGACGATGGTCGCGCGGATCCCGAAGGCGAAGGGACTCCCTCGCTGGGTGGTGCGGGTCGCTTGCCGCCCGAGTTTCCCGCGCACGATCTGGAACGCCCGCAAGGAGAACGTGGAACGCACTCGGTGATCGCCGATGCCGGTGCGACGGCGCAGGACAATCCAACGCCGCTCGGTGATGCAAGGGGTGAGTTGTTGTCACTCGATCAGGTCGTCGAGGCACCCGAGCGCTTCTTTGAGGCGGGCGGTGCAACCCGGATCTACATCCCCACCGACGCCTATTTTGGAGCCGATGGTGAAACCATTTCCGAGGCGCAAAGTGGAGAACTGAGTGTCTTGGCCGGTCTGCTTCGCCAGTACCCGGGACGGGTTGCGATCGAGGTTCATACCGATGCCCGGCGCAGTCAAAGGGACATGACCAAGCTCGCGCAACGTCGCGCCAATGCAGTGATCGAGTGGCTGATGCGGCACGAGGTCGAGGCGTCTCGGCTTTTCCCGTTGGGGATCGGAAGCAAGAGCCCGATTGTTCCACCTTTGCTCAACCGGGTGCACCAAAGCGCAAACCGGCGGCTCGAGATTCGACTGTTGTCTTCGGCGGGAAAATAGCCCCGGTTCATTCCATGTCAGGCGGCCTACCGGACCGCGATGGTTTCAGGGAAGGGATCGAAATAGCGCTGTTCAGCGAGCCACGTTCCCTGCGCGTGTCGTCGAAGATGGTGTATCAGCAAGGTCAGGGGTGTCGAAAGCCCGTGGGTACCCGAACGGAACGATTCGATGTACCCCATGATCTCGAGTCGATCGTCGGTCGGGATCAGGTTGCGGAAGTATCCCAGGATATGTTGTAGTACATTAGCGTGTTTTCCGGGTGTTGCTCGCGCGGCCAGGGTTTTCATCATGATCAGGCGATACTCGGCCACCACATCCTCAAGTGGGCGCGATGTAACCGACGCACAGATCCTGCCCAGTTTTCGATATCCCTCCGGGCTGTGCGCAAGATAAAGGAACTTGTGCGCGGCATGGAACTTCATCAGACCGTTGCGGGTTGGTGCGGCGAGAACGTCATTGCGAAAGCGCCGGTGCGTGTAAACGCACGACAAAAAGCTTTCGCGCAGCGATGGATCAGCCAGCCAGCCATCCTCACAGAGCGGCAACCACGGCATGGCCTTTTGCAGGGCCTCCGCAAACACACCCTGTCCGTCTCGTGTGGGCATGGCATTGGCACCTTCCGCATAGATCTTTACCCGCGCCACGCCGCAACTTGGCGAATCTTTCTTCAACAGAAACCCATCAAGGGGAAGTTCGGCAAGGTGTTGTACGCGCGCACTGGCCCAGGTTTCAAGTCGGTCCGTGTGGTCTTCGCCCGAGCGGCTACCCACCACGCGGATGCGGTCGCGGGCCACCAGTCGAACCGTTTCGCGTGGGACACCCATTCCAGATTCCACCTCGGGACATACCTTGATGAATCGGACAGCGTCAGCCATTTTTTGCATGAAAAATCGACTTTGTGCGTGGCCACCGTTGAACCGTACTTCGTCTCCCGCAAGACAGGCACTCGTTCCGATGAACGGACGGGCATCGTTCACCGGGGCGGTTTCCGTTGCGGATTCTTCGGGGCGCATAAGGATTGGATGCCGCCCGGTCCATCCCAGCCAGGCCTAAAGTCCGATAACGGACGTTGCGGACATTGCGCAAACTTTTGGGTCGAAATCCTCCCGGACGCCGGTCGCGGGCTCGGCATCGAGGGTCAGTACCCGGGCGTATTGGCTCTTGGTTTGCAATTTGGTTTCCGGCAGTAGAGCGATGACGACAATGTCGCGGTCTCGTCGCGGGTCGCAAGCGCCTTCGGGTGGAAAGACCCCGACTTTTCAAGACTTCAGTCAAGGCACAGCTTTTGCTAAACCGCTCCACATGAACATCCGCTTCGCCGCCAGCGTGCCGTCCTTCCTGGTCGCCACGGGTCGATTGTGGCCTGTTCCGCGTCGGAGTCTATTCACCCGGACGCTCGCGCGACGATTCCCACCAATGTCGGCGACGAATTCCTCTGCAACTCACTCGCAGACCAGAAGAAAAGCGATGGCCCTGCCCAATGGAAACCAACCTCATTCAACCGCAACAGCGACCACCTGCGATTGCACCCATTGGCCTGCTCGCGGCGGCCGTCTTCATGATTGGGGTCCTGCGCTTCGCGTGGATCTCGGATGATGCTTTCATCGCAGCCAAGGCGGTCGCCAATTTTATCGACGGTCATGGGCTCGTCATCAACCAGGGTTATCGCGTACAAGCGTACACAAGTCCGCTCTTCACACTTCTCGACATCCCAACACAGGCCATCGCGCGCGGTCCCTATTTCGGTCTGATGATTCTGGGTCTGCTGTGCTGCATCGCCTTTTGTACCGTCCTCCTGCGCGCGTTTCGGCAACAGCCCTGGATAGCCATCGCCGTCTTGGCAGTTGCCACCGCATCGCCAATCTTCCTTGCCTATTGCACCTCGGGACTTGAAAATCCGCTGGCCCACGCGCTGGTTGCAGCCTGCGTTTTGCGCATGGCACGATGGAAGCGTGACGAGCCGGACTGGATCTTTTTCCTGTTGTCGGCACTGCTGGCTCTGACCCGATTCGATCTTGGGATCCTTGTGTTGCCCGGCCTTGTCCGAATGGCAGCGTTGTCGCCGCGCAAGGCAATTCGCAAGGGCATCGCGGCTTTCAGTCCACTTTGGCTGTGGTTAATGGGCGCGACGGTGTACTACGGATTCCCGTGGCCCAACACCGCGTACGCCAAACTCAATACCGTCATCCCTCTGAAACAGAAGCTGTTGCAAGGGCTGAGCTACCTTGCTGATGCCGCTTACCGTGATCCGGTCCTCGCGCTGGTGGTCTTCGGTGGAATCTTTGTTGGCCTCAACATGCGAGGCCCGATCGCCACGAAATTGGTCCCACTTGGCTGCCTTGCCTATCTCGTGTACGCAATCAACATCGGCGGCGACTTCATGGCCGGTCGTTTTCTGACGGTGCCGTTTGTGGCCATCTTGCTTCACTTTGCCGCCAATTTAGGGAACGAGCCACCTCTGCGCCTCTTGCAGGGCGCTACCGTCGTGGCCCTTCTCTTTTCGATGCGGCACTTCAACGAACACCGGGTGGTCTCACCTGGAGAGTGTTACGTTACGAACATCGGAATCGTTGACGAGCGAGCGTGTTACGTCGAATCCACCGGGCTTGTGCAAAATCTGAGATATTCGACCTGGCGTAATCACGGGTACGTAACGGACTACACCAAGGCCGTTGAACGCACCGAGGGAAACGTTATCGTCTACGATCTCGTCGGACTGGTTGGCTTCGCCGAAACGCGACCCATGCATATTGTGGAACGCTTCGCCCTGAGTGAGCCGTTGCTGGCGCGCTTGCCCTTTGTTGCCAAGAACAACGACTGGCGTCCCGGGCATTACTTCCGTGAGCTGCCCGATGGCTATCTTGAAACGCTTCGGTCCGGGAAGAATCTCATCAAGAAGAAATGCGTACGCGCTCTCTACGAGGATCTGAACGCCATCATCACCGGGCCGCTGTGGTCCTTTCATCGGTGGAAGCGCATCGCGAGCCTGAACTTCGCGCCTCCGCGGTGTCGATGACCTGGCGCTGTCGCGTCATATTCAGAACGCTGCGATTTCAGGTCTCCGGTACCCGTCCGGTCGGTATCTAGAATCCATATTCGCTGGTCAGCGCAATGGATGTGAAGGTGGAGGTGCCGGAACGGGTGACATTGGCCTACCCCACCGTCGGATCGTCGGGGAATATCAACATGAAGATTTTCGCTTCGACGCCCATGCTGAACGCGCCGATGGCAAAAATGCGTAAGCCGCCACCGACGCCGATGATCCCACCATAACCGTTTTTCACGGTACGGACGGTGGATGAGGCGTAGTACAAATCGCGGGCAAGCGCGCCACCGGCTTCAAGCCCTACCCAGGTTGGAATTACCGATGGGATCTGCACACGAAGATCGGCCGACAATCGGATGACCTGGTTCTCTGCCTTGGGTATTGTTGAGAAGCCAAGCAAAAGGCCCATGTCCAGTTGGTCATCGAGCCGCGCGCGGGCACCCAGGTCGAATCCGACCAAAGGATTGTAGGGCGTGCACCCAACCCCATCGCTAAACTGGCTGGTGCACAGATCCGCACTGTCGATTCCGGCTCGAAGCGCCGCGCCGACCACGAAATTGGATGACGGATCGGCGAAAGCACCATCGACCCGAACGAAGGCAACTAGCGCGCAAAACGTGATGGTGAGACAAGAAAAACGTCGAATGCTTTGCTTCACTACACAACATGACGTTGCAACAAACGTACCCGGCCATATCCACCTTTGAATGCATCCACGAGCAATTTTCATAGGCGTCTAAAATGCACGCTTCATGCGACCCGATCCACGGGTTTAGGCCGCTCCGACGAGCCATCGCCTCAGTTTTCCGAGGCGGCACCGCAGATCTGTCGCGTTGCGCTCGCGCCGCTCACACCAGGATGGTTTGATCCATCAGGTAGGGGGTGTTGGGATAACCCGCCAGCCGCGCGTGATCGTCAAATTCAGATTGTCGGAACAGCGTGATTTCTATATCGTCGCTGCGATGGCAAATGCAGAAAAGTCGAACATTGTTGCGTCTTCCCATGTGCGCAAGGACCTGAGCTCGGACAATGCCACCCATTGCAAAGTCGACTTTTCGACCCGCTGCCCTGAGTGCGGCACACAAATGCAACCCGAACACGCGCACTACCGATGTTTGGGCTGTGGTTACCGCGACAGCTGTTGCATGTGAGGGTCGGACAGGTCGACCAGAAGATGTAGCGTAAGGCCGCTTCGAGGTTGAGATCGCATCACCAGACGTACTACGGATATCGAGCGAGTTCAGCGGTTATTGGCGGGCATCGGGGTCAAAGAGAGGCCGACGTTCTCGCCTGCCCGAGAACGTCGACCAAAACAAACGAACGGTTCGATCTAGTTGAGCGTGAGGAAGGTGACTTGCGCGAGCAGGTTATCCGGTACGTGCTGAATATTTGCAGGAAGCGTCACACACGCTGACAGCGTCAAGTGATGCAGGTCATCTGCGATTCGGTTGGACGATCCGAAAAGTCGATCCAGAGCGGCCCCCTGAACGACACTGTTTCCAGTCGTGAGCTCTATGTACCCTTCTGCGTTGCAATTAAGGGTACCCGCCTTGGCCAGGCGAACCACACTGCCCACCGGAAATACGAGGTTGACTTTCTGCACCTCGAACCGCCCCGTGTGACTGAGTCCTGAAAACGGGAAAGTTCCCCTGTAGCCAAAGCGTCGTGATGCCACGTCGTCACCCGCGAGCCACTTGTCGAGTGGAACGGTGTTCACTATCGAGTTCGTTGTTCCGCCGGATGGCGTGACGGTCACGCCGGGACCCGAAGTAAACCTCAGGACATTCGACGGGTCGGAAGCCTCGAACCCATTCCACGCAATGACGGATACGGCCAGCATAACATTGTTGTTCACCGTGATGGTTGCCGTTCCGATTCCATTGGCGGAGGACACATGATAGGCACTTGAGTTTAGCATCACGCGATACTCTTGCTCTTCCGGTTCGTTGTCATCCCAGCGCAGCTTGATTTCAATTCTAGAGCGGTCCACCGGATCAACTTGGCTGGAGACCAAAACGAGGTTTGTTGGGGCGCGAGGTTTGGTGATCGTTTTGAACGTCAAGCTTGGCGACGGGAGCGACTCACCGGAGTTGAACACCGCCGAAATCGAGACCCGGTACTCGCGCCCAGGTTCAAGTGCGGACATGGTAAAACGTACCACATCTTCTGCGGATTGTTCTATCACCTGAGATGGACAAGAGGCACCGTCGACATACAACAGATATCGAAGTGCATTGTTCTGCTCTTTCTTGAACGAGAATGAGGCGGTCCGCAAATATCCCGGCGTCACGACAAAGTCACGAATCCCGCTGCGGGTCAAAACCGTTCCGTCCTCTCCAAGTGTGATGGAGGAACTGGAACCTGTTCCCAATCCGAAAAGTGGAGGTGCTGTACGACGCTCTTTCCAAGTAGAGCAACCTGGGTTCGCGCGAAACGCCAGAACTTGCGGATCTGACTCAAAACCCTGTCGATAGTTCACGGTCCCACTCCCAGAATACCCGGACAACAGAACAAAGTCGTAGGCGGATGCTGGAGGTTGGGGTATCGAGTAGTCGACCAGTTTGACTGCGCTGTTGAGGCCGATGTTGTCGTCATTTGCGGAACCGCGGGATTGTGAACCGTTGAACACGAACAGGTACGGGTCGACTCCTCCGGTGGCTGAGAGAACCTCAAATCGATTGCCTCCATATCCCCGCAATATCCCGCCTGTCAAGGTGTCCAGTTGCGGATCGGTTGTTTGGTAAAACTCGCACCACGCACCATCGGGTCCACAGTCTCCGTCGGGTGGCGTTTGTTGATATCGAATCACGGTGCGGCCACGGCTCGCATTCGCGTACGGAGCAGCAACAATCATATAGCGGCCGGTGTCGGAATCTCCCGATTGCCATGTGATGGTTGATCCAAGGCGACCAAGACCATCGTCATCCATCGCAGCGATACGGAAGGAGTTCTGTCCTGACGCCGAAAGAAAGCCAGTGCTCTGGTAGTATGGATCGTCGAATCGAATCAGGAAAAGCATCGGGTCGCTATTCCCGAAAGCTTCCGCGGTGATTCGGACAATATTCCCGGCTTTCCTGATGGCGATGTTTTTTCGAAATCCGAACGCAGCCAACTCGGTAGTGTTGGAATAGGTCTGGTCGAACGCAATCGGAGATTCCACCAAGGCGTGGGACGTACTCTCTATTTGCTGAGCCTTGGGGACGTCGGGAGAAGTGAGCGTATCGAGGTTGCGATCCGAGTATCCGAATTCTCGTTGAATTCTTCGGAGTTCACCTTCGATTTCTGGTCCGGTATGCGTTGCTTTTGCTTCAAGTACAGCAGCGACAAACTCGTCATTGGGCGCAGATTCAGAAATTGACGCAGAAGGTGGTCCCTCGCATGCCGCAAGCATGCTGAGCAGCGACAATGACAATGTTGCATAGCGGCGGTTCCGTGAGCCAAGGGGGTCGAAAATGGGGATGGAGCGATTGGTTTTCATCGTGGTACCTGTTGGGCGGTTGTAGCGGACTCAGAATGAGTCGTCTCGCTTTCAAGACGGCGGATTCCGCACCTCGTCGCAACAAAAGTTGGGATACTTGCCCCCCGATTCATCGTCGATGTAGTCGAGGGTGTCTGTTAATCGTAACACGATTCAGCCGTTGATCAGGTGGGCGACGCAGGAACCACCGTTTGCCGTCGCCGTATTCCGCACACCCTGGCGTCAACGCCCGAGGCAATGGCAAGCCTCAGTCTGGCCGTGTCACGCCGAGGTACTCACGAGATTCAATCAGGTGAGGAGCTGTTTCATCACGTTGCCTTCGACATCGGTAAGGCGGAATTCCCGTCCCTGATACTTGAAGGTCAGCCGCTCGTGGTCGATGCCGAGTGCGTGCAGGATGGTCGCGTGGAGATCGTGGACGTGAACGGGATCCTGCGCCACGTTGAAGCCAAAGTCATCCGTGGCACCGTAGTCGATACCGGCCCTGGTGCCGCCGCCTGCGATCCACATGGTAAAGCCGTCCTTGTGGTGGTCGCGGCCATCGTTGAGCTGTGCCATCGGTGTGCGACCGAACTCACCCCCCCAGACAACCAGCGTGTCATCAAGCAGGCCCCGGTTCTTCAGATCCGTGACGAGAGCGGACATCCCCTGATCGACATGACCCGCCTTGACCGTCAGCTCTTCCTTCAGTTTGCCGTGGTGGTCCCAGTCTCCATCCATCAACTGGATGTAACGCACGCCTCGTTCGGCCAGACGGCGTGCCAGCAGACAGTTCCGTGCAAAGCTTGGCTTGTCGGGATCAACACCATACAGATCCAGCGTGGCCTTCGACTCGCTTTTGAGATTCACCAGATCGGGAACCGATTTCTGCATGCGGTAGGCCATTTCGTACTGCGCGATGCGGGTTTCCGTTTCGGGATCGTGGGATCGGGCAAGTTGCAGTTCATTCAGTTTGCGGACCGCATCCAGCATCTTGCGACGGCGATCGGTGTCGATGTCCTTCGGGTTGTTGAGGAAAAGTACGGGATCACCCGAGCCGCGCATGCGCACGCCTTGATGTTGGCTTGGCAGAAAACCGGTTCCCCAAGGCGCCGTGCCAGCCGCGCTGCCGCCACCCGTGCACATCACGATGTTGGAAGGTAGGTCAGGATTGGTAGAACCCAGCGCGTAGTCGATCCACGCACCGAGACTGGGGCGCCCGAGTTGACCAAAGCCCGTGTGCAGCATCAACTCTCCCCCCGGATGGTTGAACTCGCTTGTGTACATCGAACGAATGATACAAACGTCGTCCACTATCTTGCTGAAGTGGGGCAACAGCGTCGAAACGGTGGTACCCCGTCGTCCGTGTTTTTTGAAATCCCAGAGCGCGGGCAAGGCGGCGCTGTCCGGTGAAATGAACGAGAAGTTCACGTTCTTGATGACCGACGCGGGCAACGACTTGTGCGCGTATTTGGCGAGCATCGGCTTTGGATCAAAAAGATCGATTTGCGAAGGTGCGCCAACCATGTGCATGAAGATCACGCGCTTGGCGCGCGCGGGATGGTGCAGCCCTGTTTTCGGTGCAGCGGCGGCGAACGCTCGGGTGCCAAGGAGGGGCAGGGCCGAAAGGGTGGTGCCGGCGGACTTTAGAAGATTGCGACGGTTGAAGCTCATGTCGTTGTCCTTATCGCTTGACGATCGTCTCATCGAGGTTCAGCAAGGTGTGGGCCACGTTGAACCAGGCCTTGTCTTCTCCACCGAATCCGCCCGTGTCTTTCAACATCGAGGCGAGAACTTCAGTTTCGGGTTCAGAGGGGGAGCGTGCTACGGTTGAGCGAAAAGCCCACCGCAACTTTTCCAGATCGTCTCCCTTTTGATCGCGAATTCGGATCGCGAATGCTTTGGAGGCTTCAAGCAGCACGGGCTCGTTCATCAGGGCGAGCGCCTGCAACGGGGTGTTCGACCGCAGTCGCTTCGTGACGCTGTAGTCGCGCAACGGAGCATCGAAGGTGGTGAAAAAGGGGAACAAGCTTCCGCGCCGCCAGAAAATGTAAAGGCTGCGTCGGTAGACATCCGCGCCCGTCGAGGTTGGGTATTCCGGCGCCGACGACTGGAAGATCTCGGCCCACAACCCATCGGGCTGGGGCGGAAAAACCGGCAATCCGCCCACGCGTCTATCCAACAAACCGGATATGGCAAGCAGGTTGTCGCGCACGCCCTCGGCGGTAAGACGGTGTCGTGGTCCAAAGGCAAACAGGCTATCCGGCGCGCGTTCCGGTCCTTGATCGGAGCTTTGTCGGTAGGTGGCCGAGGTGAGCATCTTGAAGAGCATCGACTTCATCTTCCAACCGCCATCCATGAATTCGCTCGCCATCCAGTCGAGCAACTCGGGGTGCGAAGGGGCGGAGCCCTGACGACCAAAGTCCTCGGTCGAGGTGACGATCCCACGACCAAAAACTTCGTTCCAGAATCGGTTGACCATCACGCGCGCCGCAAGCGGGTTGTCTCGGCTGACAAGCCATCGCGCGAGCTCCAGTCGATTGGAAACCTTCAGGCGTTGCAACGGGTGCAGTGATGCGGGGGTCCCGGCCGTCACGGCTTCGCCGGGCAGCAGGTAATCCCCGCGACGCAAGACGTGACAGGGTCGCGGCAGCGCGCGGTCTTTCATCACCCAGAGCCGGTAGGGCGCGTATCGATCGTACTGATTGACGAGGGGATCGGATTCCTTCGAGTTCAAGTCCTTGGCAAGCTGCACGTAGTCTGGTTCGCCGGGAACCACAGCGCGTCGGCCTTGTACGAGCTCATCCGAAATACGTTTGACCGTCAGGATGCGTTTGGCGAGATCGGAGGACTTATCGCGCAGCTCCGTGTCCGACATCTGGTTCTTCGGAAAGCTGTCGAGCATCATCGAGCCGCCATGAAGGCGCTTGACCGCCTCTCGCAGTCCAAGTGAAATCACTTCTTCCTCGTTCGAGCGGAAGTACCCTGCCAGTTTGTAGTACTCCTTCTGCGTGAAGGGGTCGAACTTGTGGGTGTGGCACTGTGCGCACTCGAGCGTCGAGGCCAGAAACACCGTGGCGGTGGTGTTCGTGCGATCCTTGGCCATCATCCACTGGATTTCGTCGGACTTGTAGCCACCGTCGAGCGTGATGGCGCCAGCGCGATAAAATCCCGTGGCGATCTGTTGCGAACGCGTCGGCTTCGGCAAGAGATCGCCTGCGACCTGTTCAATCGTGAATTGATCGAAGGGCATACCACGGCTGAGTGCATCGACGACCCAGTCGCGATAGGGCCACATGGTGTGCAAAAAATCACCTGAATATCCGGTCGATTCCGCATAACGTGCCAGGTCCAACCACCAGCGAGCCCAGTGTTCGCCGAAGGCGGGCGTTTCCATTAGCGATTTAACGATGCGCTGGTAGTGCGCTTCCGATGGATCGGCCTCGAAGGCCTTCACGATCTCGACGGTGGGCGGCAAGCCGGTGAGGTCCAGGTACACGCGGCGAATCAAGATGGCGGGCTCGGCCGCGGGTGCGGGGGCGCGGCCTGCTTTCTCGATGCCGGCGAGAATGAAGCTGTCGATGGGATTGCGCACCCACTTCTGCTGCTTGACGGCGGGTGGCCTGGGCTTTTGAACCTTGCGGTAGGACCAGTGGGTTGCGTAAGTGGCGCCCTCGCTTATCCACTGGCGCAGCGTCGCCATCTGTGCGGCAGACAACGCCTCGCCCTTGGGCGGCATTCGATCGTCTTCGTCGGTGGTTGTGAGACGGTTGAGAAACTCGCTCTTGTCCGGCTTGCCTGGAACGATGGAGCCCTCGCCTCCGCTGCCGTGTGTGGCGCCCTCAAAGGTATCGAGGCGCAGTCCCGACTTGCGTGTGTCCGGATCAAAACCGTGGCACTTGAAACATTTGGCCGACAGGATCGGACGAACATCCCGGTCGTAGGAGATTGAACCGGCGCGCGCGGGCAGCACGAGCGAGACCGAGGCACAGGTGAAGGCGGCGGCAAGTACAGAGATGCGTGTCGCGATTTTCATCGAAAGGTTGCCTCCGGGAGAGTTATCATCGTGGAGCAGTGGCTAGGCCACATAGTAACACGGTGGCATAGCCACTGCCAGCGAAGCCTCAAAGGCTCACCTTGTGGATTTCGGGCGCGCCTGCGCGGGGCGAGCTTGGAGGCAAAAGTCCCAAGGAATCCTGAACCAAATCGTCCAGCTACACCGTAGCTCCCCTCCGGGCGGCGGCGCCACCCGCCGACCTACAGCAACGGGTTTCGCAGAAACCAGAAAGGCGATTGTCCCGTCACTAACGCAGGGTCAAAATCGTCGGCTGCTTGCCAGTCTGGATCTGGTATTGCGAGGCAATCGCGGGACCCACGTTGCGGGCATGTTCGGCCTTGGCAAGGACGACCACCGATCCGCCGAAGCCACCGCCCGTCAATCGCGCGCCAATCACACCCGGGGTATTGCGGGCGATTTCCACGATGCAGTTGATCTCGGGTACCGACACCTCGAAGTCGTCTCGCAGCGAGGCGTGGCCTTCGTAAAGCAGTTTGCCAAGCGTATCCGTGTCACCGCGACCAAGGGCATCAAAGAAACGTACCACCCGGGCGTTTTCGGTCACCACGTGCCGTGCCCGTTTGCGCTCGGGGTCGGGCAGTTTTTCGACTTCGGACAGGCGTGAAAGGTCCACGTCGCGCAGGGATTTCACGCCCAGCATTTCAGTTGCTCGCTCACATTCCTTGCGACGAACGGCGTATTCGCCGCCGGCGATGCTGTGCGTGACACCCGAGTTCACGATGACAACGTCGATCGAGTCGGGCAAGGGAACGCGCTGAAACTGCATCGATCGCGTATCCAGCATCAGCGCGACGGCCACGTCGGCCAGGGACGCTGCCATTTGATCCATGATGCCGCAGGGTGCACCAACAAAGTGATTTTCACAGCGCTGACCCAAAAGCGCGATCTGCACGTCGTCGATCGGCAACGAGAAGGTTTCACGCAATGCCCGCAACACCGCGACTTCGAGTGAGGCTGAGGAGGAAAGGCCGGCACCAATCGGCACATCGGACTCAAGTCGGATGTCAAAGCCCGACAGGACGTGTCCGTCCTTCGCGAGCTCCGATGTGAGCCCCTGCAAATAATCTATCCAGGTTCGAGTCGGGGTTTCGCTGCCGAGGGTAAAGGTCTCGGGCTCACCCGTCCCTGCGTTGGCCGACACAGCACGCACGGTCTTGTCGTCGCGGCGGGCCAGCGTGACCTCGGTCTGACGGGGGATGGCGGTCGGCAGAACCAGGCCACCCGTGTAATCCGTGTGCTCACCAATCAAGTTCACCCGGCCCGGCGCGTGCGAACGGATCTCCGGGGAACGACCAAATACAGCTTCAAACGTGCGCAAACGGGCTTTTTCGGCGACCATGGAAGGCAACAATTACCATGTTCACCCCCGGTCGGCATTCGGTTATACCGGGCGATCCAGCTTTCCGTCGATGAGCCGCGCAAAGCGGCCCTCGTCTCGCGCATGCACCGGACCATTCCCCGGCCAGGGCCAGCCGCCGAACTGGGTGCGCTGGTAATCCGCAAAGGCTTCCTGAATTTCGGTACGTGTGTTCATGACAAAGGGTCCGTATTGCACCACCGGCTCGCCAATCGGGCGACCCTGTAGCATCAAGATCTCCACCGCATCTGGCCCCGCTTGCAACAAAACCGGCTCGTCCGACTTTAACGCGACCGAGTGATACGATTCGACGTTTCGCCCCGCCACGCGCAGGCTGGTGCCGAGGAAGAAGTACAATGACCGGTTCAGTCCTGCGCTGGCCGCAGGCAACGTGAACTCCGCGCCCGGTTCCATGCGGAACGTCCAGATCGCAAGGTCCGATTCAGGTCTGGATGCCCAGGAGTTCGGCGGAGGAGACGGCGCCCGGGATTCTCCCAGTTTTCCCGCCACGACCGTTACGGTTGTGCTGCGGTTTCTGCTGTCCCGGTGAACCACCCGGGGAATCTTTTCGTGCCACAACATCGTGAAGTGCGGCTTAACCATCTTGTCCCGCGCAGGCAAATTCAGCCAGATCTGAAACAGTTCCAGCGGGTTTTCTTGGTCGCTTTTCAAAAGCGGAAACATCTCGGAGTGCAAAATGCCACCGCCTGCGGTCAACCACTGCACGTCGCCATTGCCAAAGCGCGCCGCCGCACCCAGCGAATCCGAGTGATCCAGCAAGCCCTGTCGCACGACCGTGACGGTTTCGAATCCACGGTGCGGGTGCTGTGGAAAGCCCGGGATCGTGCGACCGTGATACATGCTGAACCCATCCTTGCGGGAAAAGTCCTGGCCGAGATCGCGTCCGGAAAGTGACACGGTTGGCGCCATCCGCTCGTCACCCTTCGGGTAATGATCGTCGTGGTGCATGCAGGCCAAAAAGGGATCCGGCGGATGCCAGGGAAAGCTCAGCTTCTCGACGGACAGAACAGGATCAAGGGCGGGTTTTGCGCTCATGGGTTCTTCGCTCCCGGTGCCGCGCTGGCAACCGGTCGATAGGATGCCAACGGTGGCACCAAGTTTCAGGGAGTCTCTGCGCGTCACGTTGGACATGGTGTTGGTGATTCAATGGCGCGTTGCACTGCTGCTCAGGCGCAGCGAATGGTGATCGAGTGGGTGTGCCCACCCCCCGCGGACGAGGTGGTCGTCAACGACTTCTCGTCTCGAAGCTTGACCATGTTGCCAGCCCCAATCGTGACCGTGTGATCGTGCAAGCTTGAGCCTTGGATGCTGTAGGTCTTCGATTCGCCTGCCAAGACGTCCGCTATCGGAATGACAAGTTCGTGCCCGTGCGGGTTGGAAATGTTCGCGCTTGTGGAGGAACAAATGCCCCCGCCCGAACCACCACTGCCGCCCTCGCCTTCGTCCTCACCGCAGGCGCCAAGGACGAACACCGGAACAGCCACCGCGACACCCCAGGAACTTTTAAGGAACCCTCTTCGTTTCATGACGGCAGTCTATCGCAACCCCACGAAAACCGCTTACGTTTACGAATGAAACAAAACTGACAAAGCCTCTCAGTATTTGTATTCTGGGCCACGCAAATGCCGCAGCTAGACGTACCCTTGCAACGACTCCGATTTGGGGAAACCCGCCGCCGCGATGCCTGGTGGCTTACGCCGCTTTTGACATTCATCGTTTACACCTCGTTCGTGGTGTACGTGACCTGGGCGTTGTTTCAGGGCGCGAACTACTGGGTGGAGGGAACCGGTTACCTTTCGCCGCTCTACTCGCCCGAATTGCTCGGCGATTCGCCGCACAGTTTGTTCGGCGCCTTCCCCGACTGGTGGCCACGGCATATCATTCCGGCTTCGCCCGCGATTCTGATTCTGATCTTCCCGCTCGCGTTTCGTATGACGTGTTACTACTACCGCGGAGCGTACTACAAGGCGTTCTGGGCCGACCCGATCAACTGCGCAGTGGGCGAGCCCCGCACCGAATACCGCGGAGAGCAAAAGTTGCCGCTCATCGTGATGAACATTCATCGATACGCACTTTATTTTGCGCTCATCTTCATCGGCTTGCTCGCACACGATGTTTATAAGGCCATGTGGTTTCTCGATCCGGGCACCGGGCAGGAGTCCTTTGGCCTCGGCATTGGCACGCTGGTACTGGCCGTGAACGTGACCCTCATTGGTGGTTACACCCTGGGTTGCCACTCGCTGCGCCACTTGGTCGGTGGTTTCATCGACGAGATCTCGAAGAAGCCGCTCAAGAAAAAGGCCTACGACTGCGTGAGCTGTCTCAACCGTCAACACCCGAAGTGGGCCTGGTTTTCCATGCTGTGGGTGGGCTGGACGGATATTTACATACGCTTGCTCGCGACCGGCGTCATTTCCGATTGGAGACTCTTCTAATGGCTTCGTTTGATACCCATGACTATGACGTCCTCGTGATCGGCGCAGGCGGCGCCGGTCTTCGTGCTGCGATTGAAGCGGCTGCAACCGGTGTCAAGGTCGGCCTCATCTGCAAATCACTGCTTGGCAAGGCACACACCGTCATGGCCGAGGGCGGCATGGCGGCAGCGCTGGCCAACACAGACGAGCGTGACAGCTGGACGACGCACTTTGCCGACACCATGCGCGGTGGTCAGTATCTGAACAACGGCAAGATGGCCGAGTGGCACGCCAAGGAGGCGCCCGCGCGCGCCCACGAGCTTGAAGCGTGGGGCGCGCTTTTCGATCGCACCACGGACGGCCGCATCCTTCAGCGTAACTTTGGTGGACACAAGTATCCCCGCCTTGCGCACGTCGGCGATCGCACCGGCCTTGAAATAATCCGCACGCTGCAAGATCACGGCATTCACGCCGGGATCGACGTCCACATGGAATACTGCGTGGCCGCACTGCTGAAGGACGGCGAGCGCGTTGCAGGCGCGTTTACTTACACCCGCGAGCGCGGCGTGTTTCACGTTTTCACGGCGCGAGCCGTGGTGGTTGCCACGGGCGGTTTGGGTCGTGCGTACAAGATCACCTCGAATAGCTGGGAAGGTACCGGTGACGGTGTCGGGCTTGCCTACGATGCGGGCGCCGAACTTGTCGACATGGAGTTCATACAATTCCACCCGACCGGCATGGTGTGGCCACCCTCGGTGCGCGGCATTCTCGTGACCGAGGGCGTTCGCGGTGAAGGTGGCGTGCTGAAGAACAGCGAAGGCAAACGCTTCATGTTTGAGGACATTCCGGAGCTCTACAAACACCAGGTTGCCGACAATCCCGAAGAAGGTTGGCGCTACACGCAGGGCGACCGCGATGCCCGTCGGCCCCCCGAATTGCTGACGCGCGACCACGTTGCGCGCAAGATCGTGAAAGAGATCAAAGAAGGTCGCGGCAGCCCGCACGGTGGCGCTTATCTCGACATCTCGTGGATCAGGGAAAAAATCCCGGGCGCCGAGGCGCACATCAAAAAGAAACTGCCTTCGATGTATCACCAGTTCATCACGCTGGCTGGCATCGACATCACGAAGGAGCCGATGGAAGTCGGCCCGACGACCCATTACGCGATGGGTGGCGTTCGTGTCGACGGCGATACGCAAATGACCAAGGTCCCGGGCCTCTTCGCTGCGGGCGAATGCGCGGGTGGTTTGCATGGCGCGAATCGGCTGGGTGGAAACTCGTTGTCGGATCTGCTGGTCTTTGGCAAGCGCGCCGGGGAATACGCCGCAAAGTTCGCGCAGGAGAACAAGACGACGAAGGTGGACGAGGCGCAGATCGATGGCCTGGCCCGTTCGATTCTTGAACCCTTCGAGCGTCCCGGCAGCGATGCGGGCGGACCGTTCCAGGTGCAACAGCGCTTGCAAGAAACCATGCAGGCGAATGTCGGCATCGTTCGCATTGAAAGCGAGATGAAGCAGGCGCTCGAAGCGATACAAAAGCTGAAGACCGATCGGCTGAAGGTCGCCGTTGACGGCAACCGCGAGTACAACCCGGGTTGGCACACGTACCTGGATCTGCACCACCTGTTGACGGTATCGGAAGCGATTGCGCTGGCAGCGCTCGACCGCAAGGAAAGTCGTGGTGGTCATTTCCGTGACGACTTCCCGAACAAGGAAGCCGAATTCGGCAAGCACAATACCGTTGTCTCAAAGGCCTCGGACGGATCGATGCAGCTGCGTCGCGAACCCGTTGTCCCTCTGCGTGACGAGCTGAACAACATCATCGAGCAGGAGCAGAAAGCCTGATGGCAAAGCGAACGTTCAAGATCTGGCGTGGCGATAAAAAGGCAGCCGCATTCGTCGCTTTTGAGACCGACATCACCGAAGGCATGGTGGTTCTCGATGCCGTGCACCAGATTCAGGCAGAGAGCGCCGGCGATCTCGCCGTTCGCTGGAACTGCAAAGCTGGCAAGTGCGGATCGTGTTCGGCGGAGATCAACGGCATGCCCAAGCTCATGTGTATGACGCGCATGCAGGATCTACCCGAGAACGACGATGTCACCATCGAGCCGATGAAGGCGTTTCCGTTAATCAAGGATCTGGTGACAGACGTTTCCTGGAACTTCGAGGTCAAAAAGAAACTGCGCAAGTTCAAGCCACGCAAACCCGACGCGGCCGATGGCACATGGCGGATGAGCCAAGCCGATGTGGAGCGTCCGCAAGAGTTCCGAAAGTGCATCGAATGTTTCTTGTGTCAGGACGTTTGCCACGTCCTGCGCGATCACCAAAAGCACGACGAGTTCATCGGTCCTCGTTACCTCATGTACACGGCCATGATGGAGATGCATCCGCTCGATACGGATGATCGCGTGATGGATTTGAAAGAGAAGCAGGGCATCGGCTACTGCAACATCACGAAGTGTTGTACCAAGGTTTGCCCCGAGAACATTGCCATCACGGACAACGCAATCATTCCGATGAAAGAGCGCGTGGTGGATCGCGTTTACGATCCGATTCGACGGGTATTGCGCGTCTTGACCGGCAAATAGGCCGAACTCAGGCGAGCAAGGTATCGAGCGGGCCCTTGACGAATGCGGGATCTCCGAACGTATTGTAGTTCGGAACCCCCATCGCCTGTCCGAGGGTGATGAACAGATCGTTGTGGGCGCGTTGATTCTTGTAATCGAAAAACTCGCCCGTCTTCAGCGAACCGCCGAGCCCGCCCATCAAGACATAGGGCATGTTGTTGAAGCTGTGGTTGGGTCCCTCGGAGATCTCGGTTACCCAAACAATCGTCGTGTTGTCGAGGACGGTCTTGCCATCGGCGTCGGGTGTGTCGTGTAGCTTTTTGGCAAAATACGCCAGTTGCTGTGCGTACCAGGTGTTGATGAGCGTCAGTTTCTCGTTGGCATCGAGCTGTACGCCGGTGGATTTCGGCATATCGCCAAAGGTTGCGCCAGAGGCTGCGACGGCTGCGTGCGAGATCCCGTGGTGATACAGTTCGTCTCCTTGTTTGGTCCAGTCGGTGTTGATAAACGACGTATAGACTTGGCCGGCCTGGGCCTCGGCCCACTGCAATGTTGCGACGCGGGTTTGGTCGCAGGCAAAGGCTGCGGCCAGCAGATCCATCTGGCTTTTGCCAACAGCGGGCATGTTCGCGTCGCGGTAAAGGGCATCACGGGCAAGGGTGGCCGGCTGCATGGGTTTTTCGCAGGCATTGTCGAAGGCTGCCAGACCGTTTTCGAGTTCGCGAATGAGGTTCGCGTGGCGTTCGAGCAACATTCGATCGCGGCTACCGAGCCGGGCCGAGAGCGCCTTGTAATCGTCGCTGACGAAATCCAGCACACTTGCGCGTCGTTTGATGATGCGCTCGATCTCGGTGCGCGTGGCGCCTGCCGGCAAGGACGAGAAGACGCGCTTGTACGCGCTCACGGGATCGTCATCCGATGGCACCGCATTGGCCGAGCCGCCGTCCTGACCGTAGCTCATATACGAGTAGAAATTCTTGTACTGATTCTGGGTCTGAACCCCAAGCTCCAGTGAAGAAAGCGGTGCGCCTTTGATGCGTGCCTTCAGATCTTGATCGATGCTGATGCCGCCGCCCCAGCCGACATCGCCGAACTCGGTTGGCTTGCGTTCCTTGTACGACTGACAGGTCAGCATGGCGGTCATGCCTGCTGCGTGCCCGTTGCCGCCGGATTTTTTGGCGGCTTCCATCGACACGCCGGAAACGAGGGTCAGGTGGGGCCGCAACTCCGGTGTGTCGAATGGCTTCAAGATTGCCTTGAGCTCGAAATTCTTGCCAGTTGTGGCGGGCCGCCAGTTTTGCATCACCGTGCCGCAGGTCGTGTACCAGAACACGATGCGTTTGGGTGATACGGCGGCCGTTGCGCGCCGGGATTGCACCATGACATCGAGGAATGGCAGCGCGACGGTGATGCCGCCACCGCCACGCAAAACCGTCCGACGAGACAATCGAAAACGGCTCATGGACTTACCTCCAATGCGGACAGGTAACGGAAGGCCTCGGTCTCCGCAAGATCTAGCAAGAGCTGGCGAATGTCACCCTTGCTGGCCTCGAACGACGCGTGCAGTTCGTCAACGGTGCAGGTGTCGATGTCGCCGTGATCGCGACCGTACGCGTAGCGGAACCATTCGGTGACCACGCATTCTCGTGAGGTTTTGCTTTCTGCAAGAAGCCGGGCGAGATCCACATGATCGGAGAAGGGGCCATCCACGTCCGTTCCCAATAACTCACCGGAGGCATCAATCGCCAGTTTGTTTTCTTCCGCATCCCGCCAGCGGCCCATGGCATCGAAGTGGTCAAACGCGAACCCAGGTGGGTTGATGATTGCATGGCAGCCCTTGCACTGTGATACGGTTTGTGTTTTTTGTTCGAGTTGTTGTCGCGGAGACACATTCGGATCGGGCGCGGGAACCGTCAGGTCCACGTCGTTTGGTGGTGGCGGTGGTGGCAGACAAAGCACCCGCTCAAGGAGAAACTTTCCGCGCAAGACCGGCGACGTTTGTCCCGGGTGCGCGAGCAAGGTCATCAAGCTTCCCTGGGTCAAAAGACCGCTATGGCGCTTGGGATCAAGGGCGACCTGTGTGAGTGCTTTGTCGCCTCCCGGCAAACCATAAAATGCCGACAGCGTATCGTTCTGGAACGACAGGGGTGCGGTCAGCATCGTCGACCACCGGCCATCGCCCTTGCGAATGATCTCATCGACGAAGGCCTCGGTTTCTTGTTGCTGCAACGCCGCAATCTGAGGGGTGTAGATCCGATCGCGCGTGGTCGACGAAAGCTGCGACAGACTGGCCCACTGGCTGTAGAAGTTCTTGATGCTGTTTTGCCCGCGTGCATGCGACAGCAGACGTTCGGCTTGAAACCGGATCTGCTGGGGTGTCGATAGCTGGTGTGCATCGGCCGCGTCCTGCAACACGTCATCAGGCATCGATCCCCAAAACAGATAGGACAGACGGCTGGCCAGTTCGTGATCGGACAGGGGCCGCGCGGTCTTCGCATCGGGCGCAGTGCCGCCAAATTCTGGGCGGTAGAGAAAGTAGGGCGACAACAACATCGCGCGGACGATTTGTTCAATCGTTTCGGAGTAGGTTCCGGATGCGCGCTCTTGTTTGTAGAATGCCTCGAAGCGATCACGTTCAGCGGCCGAGAGTGTGTGACGAAGGGCGCGGCGGCCAAAGCGGGCGATAAATTCCGTCGCACAAACCTCTTCGCCCCTGGCGGCGCTATCACAGGCAAGCAGGGTGGAAAGTTTCGCAACGGCGACACTCGCCAGGCGACCGGCGGCGTCTTCTTGTTGCGAGATGAGTACCGCGCTCAGCGTCGCACCATCGGCGTTGTTGTCGAAACCCAGTTGCACAGCTTCAGGCACAAACTGGTCTGCCGGGTGTGTGACATCGCCGAGGAGATCGGCCACCGTGTTGTTGTATTCCCAGCGGGTGAGGCGTCGCAGCGGGGATGGACCCGGGGTGATGCTGGTCTTGCATATCGATGCGGTAGCGCCGCCGCTGCCCGTGCCGTTACCGCCCGTCCCCGCTGTGTTGCTGTTGCCCGCGACGTTGCCCGCGCCGTCCCTGCTATCGGGTGCGATGCTGCCGGTGCACCCGAGGAGGCCCAGAAGAAAAACGAAATATGTGCGGCGGTCCTTTGTCATCACCATAATCAATCGTCTGTTATCCGCGCAGCCAGGCCAGAGGCCCGGTGCCTTTGTTCCCGAACTCATTGATGTTTGGAAGGCCGGTGTGTTGAATCACCGAGACCATCATTTGATGCAGGACCAGAGCGCGTTGCTCGTTGTTGCCGGTCGCCGTGAACATGCGATTGGTCTTGAAGGCGCCACCCGAGTTTCCAAACAACATCACCGGAATGTTGTCGTTCGGATGGGGCTCAAGTGAATTGTTGCCGGGGCGGTGGCCCAGTTCCGAGGTCCAGAACACAAGCGTGCTGTCCATCAACGGTTTGCCATCGGCATCGAGTGTCTTTTTGAGCTCGTCGAGAAGCTTGGCGACCTGTTCGCTGTACCAGGTGTAAAAGGTCTTCAGGGCCAGGCGTTTGTCAGCGCCGCTATTGTAGGTGTGCGTCCAGGCGTGATGTTGCGGCCCGGAGTCACCTGAGTCCACCTTGTCGGCGCTCGGCACCTTGTAACTTGCGGGAATGGCGAAGCGCGAGGCCGTATCACCAAACGAAACACCGACCACCCGTGAGATGTCACAGGTGAAGACGAGAGAAATGAGGCGCGTGAAGGCCTTCATGCTTTCGTCGCGATTGTCGGCGGCGCTGAAGTTTGACGCCGCGGTCAGGGCCGTGTTGGGCTTTGCCGGCGTGCTACAATTCACCGTCTGCGAGGCCTGAGTCGCAAGTGCGCTCGCGACGCTTTTTTCGAGCGACTCGATGCTGTTGCAGTGGTAATCGAGGAGCGCCTTGCCCTCGGCGCCCAGACCGGAAGTCAGGCCCTTGCAGTCCTTGTAGATCTTATCCAGCACAAAGTGTTTGCGCGTAAGTTTCTTGTCCACGATGGAGACAGCATCGCCGCGCAGGTTCGGTGCAATTGCAGCCAGTGCCTTGAACGGATCCATTTCTGGCGCAATCGGCTTGCCGGCGGATTCGTACCACGGACCCCAGTTTCCGGCGTTGTTGTGCAATCCCCACAAGAGCGAGCGTTTTGGCGTGGACATGTTCGCCTTTTGCAGCGCCTGTCCAATGAACTGATCGAGCGAAGGTCCGGTGGAATTGTTGGTCTTCTCGGTGGTTCGGGCGGTCAGGGCGCCCGTCCCGCCCGATTGATGGCCGTATTCGTTGTGTTCGCCGAAAGGCACACCGGCCTGGTGCAGACCCACAAAGAAGTTGCCGACATCCCGGTGCCGTTCAAGGGGTGACCACCACTCGTGCAACTTGAAATTGGTTTCAGTGCCAATCGCAGGCCCGAGATCCATGATCGGTCCGTTGGGGCTGTAGATCACGATGGCACGCTTCGGTTTGGATTGCGCCTCGGCGCGGCCTTCTCGGAGGAGCGGCCACAAGAGCGGCCATGCGCCCATCTGTTGAATCAACTGACGTCGGGAAGCTTTGATCATTTCACGAGTACCTCGGAGAAGGTCTTGCCACCGACGAGCGCGGTGAGCAGTTGCGCCACGTCGGAGGTGTTCTTGCGGGCTGAGTCGGCGATGGTTGCAAGTTCGCCGCTGTCGGCATCGGACTCGAATCGTCCCTGCGTGAAACGGAAGAGACGGGTTGCGATGCAGGCCTGTACTGAAGGTTGCGCCGCAAGTTTGTTGGCCAGATCGGCCGCGCCATCAAAGGGCATTTTCGTCTCATCTGGCAACAGCAAGGTGCCCGTCGTATCGAAGGGCTTGCCGCTCGCATCGTTGCGTGAAAACCGCGCAATGGGATCGAAGGGCAAGAAGGCAAACCCCGGAGGACCGATGCGCGTGTGACACGAACTGCAGGGCGCGTCTTTCGTCATGGCTTCGAGCCGTTGCCGCAAGCTCAGGCCATCTGGAACATCTTCGATGTTGGGGAACACCGCAGGCGGCGGTGGGATGACTTCGCAAAGGATGTTTTCGTAGATGAACTTGCCGATCGGAAAGGGCGAGGCGCCACCTTCCTTGCTGTGTGCGCCGATGACCATCGGGTGGGTGAGCACACCGCGATGCGAGGTCGTGTCGAGCGGCAAACGAATGAAACCGGTCCCGCTGTAGTTCAATCCCAGCACCTTCGCGACTGCGGCATCGCCCATCACGTGATCGGCGGTGAGCAAATCAGTGAAGCTTGCGCCATCGGCGGTCAACACCTCATCCACCAGCAACTCGAATCCGCGTTCGGCCGAGTTTGCGAAGGTGGCATCCGTGTTTTGCAGGACGGCCGGGACTTTTTCCGGAATCGCATTGCGGAACAGCGCCATCCAGTCCGAAGAAAACGTACGCAACCCGCGTGCGGCCCTGGGATCCTTCAGCATGCGCTGCAATTCGACGAGACGTCGTGCCGGTGTTGCGAGCGCGTTCGATGCGGCCGCCTCGAACAAGGCGGTGTCGGGTGCCGACTGCCAGACCAGGTAGGAGAGCCGTGATGCGATCTCGTCGTCGCTCAACTTGCGCGAGCGTCCAGAGACCGTGGTACCCAGTTCCTTGCGATACAGGAAATGGGGCGAGGTAAGGACAACCGTCAGAAAGGTTTCGAGACGCTCTGAAACCGTATCACCCGCCTTGGTGTCTTGCAGGATGCCGGCATAGATTGCGACCGATGCGTCGTCGGGCGGCGCACGAAATGCCTTTAACAAAAAGGCGCGGGCAAAGTCGGAATAGCAGGCGGGGGTCTGGCAGTTCAGCGTGCTCAGAAGTTTGGGCGCGGCGAATGTCGCGGCCTTGTCGGCCACGGTGTAATACTTTTCGTTGTCCTCGTAGCCGATCTTTTGGGCGCCGGCGATGAAGCCGTGGCTTTGAACGATGAGCTCCGCGGGCAAGGTTGACCGCTCGGCCTTGAACCCCAGCAGATCCTCGACGGTGTAAGCGTATTCGGTCCGGGTCAGCCGGCGCAGACCTGGACCCGTACTAAAGGCGCCGGGCTCAAGCACCTCGATCGATCCCCCCGTGCCACCCGTGACGAGCGTGCCGCCGTTGCCGGCACCGCCGTTTCCGGTGGAAGGGGAACCCGTTGTGATCTCACCCGAACAGGCTCCAAGCAGCAGGCCGGACAGAACCACAACACAACTCTGCGACGGCAATCGGACGAACAACATTGCGTTCGAATCATACGCCGCTTGTAACGGATAGAACTAAAAAACCAACAAAAGCATAGGGTTACGAGTTACGCAACTCGCCGCGGTGAGACATTTTGACGGGCTAACCCCGCGGAAAGGCGCCGATTTAGAACGCGCGCTGCGTAACGTTTGCGCCCAACAGGGCACTACCAGTTGGTCAGCGAGCCATCGGGCCGACGGTAGATGTGAACGTCTGCGGGGGGCTTGGTCACCTCACCGGCAAGTTTCAGGGTCGTCGTGTCGAGTTCAACGCCGAGGCCCGGGCGGGCATTGGGGAAGAGACGACCGCTCTTGAAGTCGTAGTGTTTGGGCAGATGGGCAAAGGTTTGCTGGTTTATCCCCGCCATCTCCATGTAAGCCGTGCCCGAGAACGAGGCCACCACGTGGACGAGGGCCGCGACCGAGACCGGTCCGGTGAAATGCGGAATCAATCCGACGTAGTGCGTTTCGCAAAGGGCCGCGAGTTTGCACATCTCAGTAATGCCGCCCACGTTGGGAATCGTGACACGAGAATAGTCGATGAGTCTGCCCTCGATCAATTCGTTGATGTCCCATCGATCGCCGAACTGTTCGCCGACGGCGATGGGGACCTGTACCTGTGAACGCAGTTCGCGGTAAACGCCCGGGTTCTCGGAGCGCACGAGATCCTCGCAGAACAGGGGATTGAGGGGCAAGAGCAAGCGCGAGAGGCGGACTGCTTCGGGGAAGTCGAGTCGCGTGTGGTAGTCGATGCAGAAATCGCCCTTGCTGCCAACGCCCGCGCGCAGTTCCGTGCAATGGGTGACAGTTTCATCGACGGCTTGCCGCGCGTTGAAGACGGCCATGTTGTCTTTCGGCCCAACCACGGCTGTTCGAAACGCCCGGTAGCCATCTTTCATGCAGGCTGCCGCTGCGGCCTTCAGCGTGCCCTTCTGAGGGTATCCCGTCGCATAACATTCAACGGAGTCACGCGTGAGTCCGCCGAGTAGTTCGTAGACCGGCACATCAAGCGCCTTGCCTTTAATATCCCAAAGCGCCATGTCGAGAGCGCCCAGCGCGTGCACCTTCTCGCGACCGGGCGGATAAAAATCACCGCGATACATGTACTGCCACGCTTCTTCGATGCGGTTTGCGTCCTGTCCGATGAGAAAGGCAGCGAGGCGCAAGACGTTGTCCGCGGTCCCACCTTCACCGATGCCCGTGATACCGGCGTCGGTCTCCACCGTTACAATGTGTTTGCTCTGATTAAAAAGCGGTCGTGAAAGTGGATTCTCGTAGAATCGCACCCGCGTGATCTTCATCGACTTCAGGGCCGCCTGCGCCCGGCGGAAGCGAAAGGTGGTGGGTAGGACTCCGAATGCCGAGAGGCCCGCTGCGCCTGCCAGAGCTGATTGTAATACAGTTCGACGACGAGAAGAGAACATGTGCAGACGGTATCACGGACGGCGATGCACTCAATGGGCTTCCGAAACACACGCGGTGATCAGTCGCACGCGGGGCTATTTCTTGGTGGGATTCGGCTTCGAGGCCTTTGTCCGAGACAATTCCTTGCCGTCGGCATCGAGCACCACGAGATCACCTGGGCCGAAGGTTTGATTCTCCCGCAGCAGCTTGAGCGTTGGCAGTACCTTGTCCGGATCTCCCACGACCAGCACTTGCAAGGCGTCCGGTCGCAAATGGGTGCGGGCCGCGCGGGCGACTTCCTCGGTGGTGACCGCCTGAATCGACGCCACGTAGGTGTTGTAGTAGTCGAGCGGCAATCCGTAATAGAGCAGGTCCCGGTAGCGTTGGAGTACGGCGCTTCGAGTTGCAAAGCCGGCGGGCAGGGCAAGGGTTGAGCCGTTCTTTTCGCGTTCAAGTTCTGCGGGTTTCACCGGGCTCGAGCCATCGGAAAGCACGGTCAACTCTCGTACCATTTCCATCAGTGCCTCTTGTGAGTGGTCGGTTTGAACCGATGCGCTCGCAACGAAGGTGCTGCCGTGTCGATGGTAAGAAAATCCGCCCCGAGCGCCGTAGGCCCAACCCTTGTCCTCGCGCAGATTCATGTTGAGACGACCGGCAAAGCCTCCCCCGAAAACGCTCGCCATCAGATCGGTCGCAAAGTAGTCAGGCGCATTGCGGCTCGGTCCGGGGTAGGAGAGGTAAAGGGCCGACTGTTGCGAGCCTGGGATGCCGACAAAAAAGATGCGTCCCGAAAGTGGCTTGATCTTGCCAAACGATGCAGTGCGAGCAGCTTTGCCTTTCCACTTGCGTGCGACGAGTCGGTCCTGGACCTGCTGCCGGATGCCTTTTTCGTCAATGTCACCGACGACAAAAAGGCGGGTCCCACCGGGTTTCAACCAATCCCTGTAATGCTTGCGGCAATCTGCAACGGTAATTGAACCGTATGACGATTCGGTTTCCAGTCGTCCGAGTGCGTGTTTGGGCCCGTACACCATGTGACCCGACAGCCGCGATGCCACCGACGCCACGGCACCTTTTTGTTGTTTCAGTGCCTCAATGCGACGTTCGACCAGGCGCACGCGATCGCTTTCCCGAAGACCGGGCTCGAACACCATTTCGATCCAGAGATCAAGGGTGCTGTCGAGGTTCCGGGATAGCGTTGAGAATCCAACGCCAAGTTGATCGAGGGCCGCCCATGCCGACAATGTGGAGGCGGTGTCTGCAAGCGCCTCATCAAACGCGATCTTTTCGAGGCGCCGGGTGCCTTCTTCGAGCAAAGACATGCAGATTTCAGCCTGCCCTTCCTTGCCTTTGGGATCGTTGGCGGAGCCGCCCGCAAAGGTCATGGTCATCGAAACCGTGGGCAGTTCGTGGCGTTCAACCAGAAACACCTCGGCGTCGAAGGCATCGAGTTTGAAGCGATGGATTCCTGGTAGCTGAAAGGCCCGGTGCTCCGAGGCGGCGGGTTGTGTGTTGCGAAACGGCTCGACCGGGAAAGCCAAGCTTTGCGGCTGCGCTCCGGATGTCGAGGGTGCCTCATGAGGGACGGCAGATTCGACCTTGGCAATCGGTGCTGCGACAGGCTGAACTGGTGTGCTGCGTTTGGCGACGGCGACACTGGGTTCAATGCGCGGCGGCGGTGCCACTTGCATCCCGGGTGGTAGCCCGCGCGGACCGCCTTCTCCAACGCTGGATTCCGACTCATCTGATGCGTCTTCGGAAACGGGCGAAACGGTTGTGGCAGGTGCAGTCGCACAGGCCGTCAAAAGCCACATCCCGAAAGCGAACCTGGCACTCTGTCGCATCATGGCTATGGCTCCGCCTTTTTATTGCCAACCGGCATGATCCACAGTTCAACATTCGGTTGACCCAGAACCCGCGCGGTGACTTCTCGAACCCGGATGGGGTTGCTGCGACGAAACCGCTCTAGATCATCTGAAATGTAGTCGGGCTTTCCGACGTAATGATTATAACGCGAGAGGGCCTCGGCGCGCGCCAGCAAGCTTTCAAGTCCCCAGATAAAGCCCGATTCGTGATCGACGCGTGCCCGATCGAGTTCACGTTCAGAGATGGGTTCCTTCACGATGAGTGCCAGTTCGTCCTGTACGAATTGCTTGACCTTGGCGGCATCCGCATTGGACTTCAGCGTCACGGTCACGAAAAACAAACTGCCATCCTGCATGGACCAAACCTTCGAGCTGACGTTTTGAGCCAGTTTCTCGGTTATCACGAGCTTCTTGAATAGCCGTCCCGTGCCCTCTGCGCCGAGCGTATGCGCGGCCACTTCCAGCTCAACCTCACCTTCTTGATAGGCGGCCGGAGCGTGCCACACCATTTGCAGCTGCCTAAGTTTTGCGAACTTGTCAGGGTGCTCAAGCTTGATGGACCGGGTCAGAACCGCGGGCTTGGCTACCGGCCCGGCGGGACGAACACTTTTGGGGAATCCGCCAAACCACTTGTCAATGAGGGCGCGCGCCTGGTCGAGATCGAAGTCGCCCGCCAGTACCAGGGTGGCGTTCGCGGGAACGTACCACGTCTTGTAGAAGTTTCGGACGTCGTCGACGTTCGCCGAGGTCAGGTGTTCGTGCAACCCAATCACGAGGTGTCGCTGCGGGTGATCCGGCGGATAAAGGGCCTCGAAGAGCGGGAAAAGCGCGCTGCGGTAGGGTTGGTTGTCGTAGTTCTGCCGACGTTCGTTTCGTACCACGTCTACCTGATTGCGAAAACTTTTGTCGGTCAACATGGGCAAGAAGTAGCCCATGCGATCGCTTTCCAGCCACAGCGCGGTTTCCAGCTGGTGTGATGGGACGACTTCGTAGTAGTTCGTGCGATCAAAGTTGGTGCTGCCGTTGACCGATGTTCCGCCAATCTTGCGCAAGATCTCAAAGTGGACGTCTTCGCCAATATGTTCTGCACCCTGAAAAAGCATGTGCTCGAACAAATGGGCAAAGCCACTGTGTCCTGGCGTTTCATTGCGAGCACCCACGTGGTACCAGAGATCGACGGCAACGAGTGGAATGCTGTTGTCCCGGTGCAAAATGATCTCGAGACCATTGGCAAGTCGGTACTGCAAATGCGGAAGGGTAGGATCCGGCGTTCGCTCTGTGGCGGAAGCAGGGTTGAGCGTGACGCCTGTCACCACCAGGGCCAAAATCGCAGCCCAGCCAACCGTATGCCGAGTAGCGGTGCTTATTGGTTCCTGTCGCCGCGTTCGCGTTGATTCCAAGATCACTTGCTCCGTCGCAACCATACAACATTGGTGGCGGAACGGAATGCTTCTGCATGATACGCTGCCGCCATGATGAACCGCCGCACTTTCACATCCGGATTGACCTTTGGCATGTTCGTGGGTTGTGCCTCCCGGCCTAGCGCGCCCACTCCGGCGACGGCCGATCTCACCACCGTCTACGTTGGAACCTATACGAAAGACAGCGGTTCAAGGGGCATCTATCGTCTGTCGCTTGATCTTGTTACGGGTGCAATGGTCGAGACCGGAAGCACGTCGGGGGTCGACAACCCGTCGTTTTTGGCGATCCACCCAAACAAAAAGTTCCTCTACGCGGCAGCCGAAGTGGAAGAGACGGGCGGTGTAAAAACCGGGGGTGTGAAGGCCTATGCCATTGCGGGCGATGGCAGCCTCACCGAGCTCAACCAACAGCCCTCGGGCGGTGGTGCCCCCTGTCATCTGTCGGTCGATGGCGAGGGCAAGCATTTGTTGGTTGCCAACTACGTTGGAGGCAATGTCAGCGTCTTTCCGATCGCCAGGGACGGTACCCTGCAACCTGCATCGGCTTTCGTCCAGCACGAAGGCGGCTCAAACTCGAATCCGCGTCAAAGCTCACCGCATGCACATTCGATCAACCTGTCGTCTGATAACCACTTCGCCTTTGTCGCCGATCTCGGCCTCGATGAGGTGAAAGCGTACCGATACGATGCCAACGCGGGAACCCTCGTCGCGCACGACGCCGGGACCATCCGCCTCGCGGCGGGTTCGGGTCCGCGACACTTCTCCTTTTCACCCTCGGGTCAGTTCGCGTACGTCAACGGTGAAATGAGCTCGGAGGTGAATGCCTATGCGTATGACAAAGAGGCGGGCACCCTTTCGGCGTTGAACACGCTTTCAACCTTGCCCGAGGGTGGTGAGGTAGACAATTCGACCGCAGAGGTCGTGGTGAGTCCGAATGGAAAATTCGTTTACGTTTCGAATCGCGGGCACGACAGCCTCGCTGTCTTTGCCGTCAATGCCGATGGAACCCTCGTCGCCCGAGGTCATCAGTCGACCGGTGGCAAGACGCCTCGCAACTTCGCCATCGATCCGACGGGGACGTTCTTGCTGGCCGCCAATCAGCGAAGCAACTCGGTGGTATCGTTCCGCATCGATTCTGAAAGCGGTGGTTTGACGCCGACAGGTCACGCGATAGCAGTCCCCGCGCCGGTGTGCGTACGCTACCTCAAGCGATGAACGTTACAAGACTCAGTATAACATACATTGAAATTGCGACCGATTTCGGCTGCAATCATCCAATAGGGATGGGAACCGAACATCGGGAACTGCGGGATGGCCCTTTCTGGCAGGGCGTGCCCGCCTATCGCGACGTGACCGTCTCCGAATTCCTCGATCACCAGTGGCAAGCCAAAAACTCCATCACGAGCGTCGATCGGCTTCTATCGACTTGCAAGGCACTCGTATCCGAGGCCTTCCTCGAAGATGCCCGTGAGGGTTTCCGTTCGGCGCCCATGTCGGTACGGGTTTCGCCTTACCTGCTGTCGCTCATTGACTGGTCCGACCCTGTTGCCGATCCGATTCGGCGTCAGTTCATTCCGCTTGCCTCGACGGCCTTGCCCGACCATCCGCGCCTCGACATGGATTCGTTACACGAACGCGCTGATATGCCGGTGCCGGGATTGACCCACCGATATCCCGATAAAGTTTTGTTCCTTGCGCTAGATATGTGTCCGGTCTATTGCCGGTTCTGTACCCGAAGTTATGCGGTAGGCGTGGACACCGAGGGTGTCAGCAAATTTCACTTGCGGGTGAATCCGCAGCGCTGGCAAGAGGCCTTTGACTATATCTCGACGCACGATGCGATTGAAGACGTCGTGATTTCAGGTGGCGACGCCTATCAACTGCGCGCCGATCAAATCAAGGCGATTGGGGACGCGCTGGTGGCGATACCCCATGTGCGGCGCATGCGTTTTGCAACCAAGGGACCCGCGGTGATGCCGCAAAAACTCCTCACCGACTCGGCCTGGGTGGATGCATTGACCGGCGTTACCGATGGCGCGCGCAAGCAGGGCAAAGACGTGGCCCTTCACACCCACTTCAACCATCCAAACGAAATCACGGCGCTAACGCAGCAGGCAATGGATGTGTTGTTTCAACGTGGCATCTTTGTGCGCAATCAGTGCGTTCTTCAGCGTGGTGTGAACGATGACGCGGGGACGATGCAGCTTTTGTGTCGGCGACTTGCCTACGTGAATGTGCATCCGTACTACGTGTATCAACACGATATGGTCAAGGGGGTCGAGGAGCTGCGTACCCCTTTGCACGTCGCGCTCGATGTCGAGAAGCGATTGCGTGGTTCAACCGCGGGATTCAATACCCCCACCTTTGTGGTGGATGCGCCCGGCGGCGGGGGCAAGCGCGACGCCCATTCCTTCGAGGCCTACGATCGCACTACCGGCATCTCGGTCTACAGCAGTCCGGCTGTCCACCCCGGGCATCTGTATTATTACTTCGATCCGATCGCCTCGCTGCCCGAGGCGGGTCGCCTTCGCTGGGCCGATCCCGCAGAGCATCATCGAATGATTGATGAGATCACCTGGCAGGTGCGAGCGTAACAGGATGCATGCGCCGGTCAGAAATAGGGTAAATTACCGACCGTATGCAGTTTACGTTTGATCGATATCGAAGAATCCTGGCGCTTTTGACTGTGACCGGATGTGCCTTCCTGGCTTGTGAAAGCGACGAGGGGGCCAATCCCTCCTACGGATTCATCCGCGATGCGGCGTCGAGCGGTGGCTCGTCTGGGACCGGCAGTCCAGATGGATCCGTGTCCTTCGATTCAAGTGTCGGCAATCGCGGTGACGCGAATCCCGCGTCGGATGCCCCGGCACCCGATGGTTCGGCATCGGCAGGTGATGCTGCGGAGACGACAGATGGTGGCAGTTCAAGTTCAGTCGATGCGGCGCAGTGTCTGACCGGTGTCTCGTGCAATCCCATTGGAACCAACACCTGCGGTCCGGGCAAGGCATGTCGCGTGATTCAATCGACGATTGCGTGTGAGAATGTCGTGGGCGCTCCGATTGTCGCGGGTCAGAGCTGTCAGTTCTCCGAGCAATGCGCCCATGGTCTCGTTTGCATCAACCTCGGCAATGGCGCGAGCTGTACAAAGTTGTGCCCCGCAGACAGCAAGGGTTTTTGCGGACCGACCGCGGCCTGCAGCGTTGAGATAACCGGCCAACCCTGTCTCAACCTGTGTGTCGCACTCGCTGCGCCGTGCAACATCTACGACGTATCCAGCTGTGGTGTCGGCCAGAAGTGTGGCCTGGCGCGGAATCCCGAAACCGCCGAGCGTTACACGGGCTGTTCCCGGGCGGGTCAGTTTCAGATTGGCGCTGCCTGTAGTGCGGATACCCAGTGTGTGGCCGGTACCATTTGTGTCTCGGTTAGCGGCGTCTCCCGCTGTCAACAGGTCTGCGGACCGAACAATACCAACCCGGTTTGCCTGATTGGTGGGCAGACCTGTTCGGCCAAGACCAGTCAATACGACGTATCGTACTGCAAATAGGGGTCGCTACCGGACGGACTCGAGCAACTCATTCGCCTGTGCCAGGTTTGGATCTTCTTGCAGCGCACGTTTGGCGAAGATGAGCGCACGCTGACGGTCGCCGCCTTTGTGCGCAATGCGAGCCTGTCGATAGAATGCAACCGCCTTGGTCATCGGACCGTCGGGCGCGTTTAAGGTGATGGCACGCAAGGCTTTGAGAGCCAGATCGTCGTCACCGAGGGCCTCGGCCAAATCAGCCAACTCCGCTGCCACATAGCCGTTCTTGCGATCGGTCTCCATCGCCTTTTTGAGCGCGTTGAGTTGCTCTTGCCCATCGCCCATGCCGCCTGAAGCGCGCGACAGTCGGTGGTAAAGTGCGCAGAGTTCTTCGGGCTCGATGCCACGTCCATCGCCGATGAGTTGTTCGAGCACGACGGCCGCTTGATCGAATTGACCATTGGCGAGCAACGCATCTGCCAACAATCGCTGAACGGTCCGGTCTTCCGGTCGAAGTGCAAAGGCGCGGTTGATCGCCTCGACCGCCTGTTGCGGCTCGCCGCCTTGCAAGAGCATGTCAGCGCCCTCGACGAGCGCGTGGAACTGGTCATCTTCGCTGTGCATGAGAGCGGCTTGATCGATCTTGAGATGGGCGATCTTCAACGTGTCACCGGCCTGTTGATAGAGGTCGCCAAGCACGTTGACGACCGCAGGATGGCCGGGGTTGTTGGCCAGCAATTCTTCAAGCGGTGCGACGGCATCGAGCGCACGGCCGACCTGCTGTAGCGCATGGGAGAGTCCCAGCAGGGCTTCGATTTTGCCTTCGCCCGTTTCGGTGTTCGCGATGCGCTGGCAAACACGAGCAACATCCTCCCATTGACCATCTTTCTCGAAACGCTCGCGCAGGGCACGCAAGGCACTCGTGTCCTCGGGGTGATCGTCGACCCAATCGAAGAGAATGCGCTGGGCGCGCTCGCTATCACCACGCAGGCTGAAAAGCTCGACGAGGCGAAGCATGGCTCGCCGCTGTCCCTCCAGATCGTCCGAGCGTGCGGAGGTTTGCGCCGCGGCAAACAGTGCGTCGGTAAGTTCTTCCGCCACGGTCATCCCACCCGCGAGCATCGCCATCTCGAGATCGCCGACGACTTGCCAGGTTTCGCCGCGCTTGGCATTGAGAGCCGCACGCAGGCGCAACAGACGGAGGCGTTGATCGTCGTCCACGGTGTCCGATCCAAGCGCACCCGAAACCACTTCGATGGCGCCCGACAGATCGCCCATCTCTTGTAGACAGGTGACGAGATCGTTCAGACGTGCCTGGTTTGCGGGATCGATCGTCAAGGCACTCCGGAGTGCGTCCACTGCGCCCGAAGGATCTTTGAGTTTCTCGCGGCGAATGGTCGCAACCCGATCCAACAATTCAGCCGCAGCCGAAGGTTGTGATACGGAAAGCCGTTCGACCTCGCTTCCCATCAGGCCAACCCAGTCATTCCATTGTTGGCGTTCGCTGAAGAACGTGGCCAGCCGTTCGAAGAGTGCGCGGCTCTTCGGTGCGCGCTCGAGACCCATCTTGACGACGCGCAATTCGCCGTCCTCGTCGCCCATTTCGTGCCGAACATCGGCCAGCGTCAGCGCGCGCGATTCGGCGGGTGTACCGGTTTCGTCGGCGAGCATGCGTTCGCCGAGGGTCGCTTTTTCCTCACCTTCATCAGGGCCGAGCAATGCGAACAGGCGCTCCTGTAGATCCCGACGCAGGGAAGCATCCGACACCGAGCTCGCAAGCGTCTGGCGATAAACTTGTTTGGCCTGATCGGGATCAGCCTTGCCCAGCAGATCGCCGAGCCGACGGATGCAGGCAGCACGCCGCGCTTCGTCGCCTTTGCTCTCGGCTTCGCGCAGAGAATCGGAAAGGAGAGCCAGCGCCTCTGAGATCTCGCCTCTTGCCTCGTGAAGCTCGGCCAAAAGCGAGAGCGCCTCGGCATGGCCGGGCTCTTCGAGCAAGATATCCCGTAGCACACTGACGCCGTCGTCCAGCTGATCAGGTTGTTTCAGCAGGAAGTGAGCCCACGTCATGCGGACGAAAATGCGATCGTTTCGGGCCACCAGTTTTTGGACGGTCTCGTCGACGAGTGCGCCGAGTCGGGTACCATCTCCCATGGCAGCATAAAGTTCCATCAACGGCTGCCAAAGTTCGCGTTCGCCGGGGTTGCGTTCGCGGAGGCGTTCAAGCGCCTTGGCGGCGAGCTCCGAGCCATCTGGTTCGCGAGCGGCCTGTCGCGCCAGTTCACGCAGCAATGCCGAAATACGGGGGCTGTCCGATGCGGTGCCCGCTTCTTCAAGCCAGCGGAAAGCGCCTTCGAGATCGCCGGCGGTCTTGCAACGCTGGGCCAGATCCAGCAACGCCCATGCGGCGTCCCGCAAGCTACCCTTGGCGCGAGACAATTCGACGGCCCGCTCCAGTAGCTTTTCTGCGCGCGCAGATTCTCCGGTTGCGAGGGCAACTTCGACCCCTTCGCTGACCGCTTCTTGCGTGGCATCGGGTGCGGCCGCACGCCGTTCCAGGAAATCGAGCAACATGCGATCGTCGCCCGATGAACGCGCCACACGTTCGTAAAGCGGCATCACCCGTGGAAGATCCGCCTCGGGAACCTTGGCAGCGCGAACGATCTGCAAGGCACGCGCGAAGTCGCCCTTTTTCTCCAGGGCCGCGGCGAGTGTCTCCAGACCCTGGGTTCGGGTCTCATCGCCCGACAGTTGTAACTCGGCCTGACGGAACGCGATTTCGACCTGCTCGTCGGGGGTTTCCGCTTTTTCAGACATGCGCCCGAGTTGCTTGAGCACGCGCGCAAGTTCTTGTGTGTCGTTTAGCTGACCGCTGATGCGTCCTATGGCAACCATCACGTCGAGTGCTCGCGTACCGGTTTGTTCTGCCCGGGCATAGAATCCGGCTGCGCGTTTTGGATCGGCAAGATCAGATTCGGCCGAGTTGCCTGCACGCAACAGGAGATCGCATACCCGCGTTCCGTCATCGCGGCGGCGCATTTGATCGAGCGCTGCTTCAACGATCGCGAGGTACTCGGCAGGCTTTTGCAATGCGTGGGCAATGCGTCGGCCGGCTTCGTGTGCCCCCGCAAGTTCGGGTGCTCTTTCAATCGCCTGTGCGACGGCAGCGAGGGCGTCGGTCAATCGGTCCAGCTTTTCAAGCATCTCTGCGCGTTCGCAGAGGATTCTCGCCTGATCGATGCCAGCAGAAGCGACGGCTCTGCGTTTATCGAGCAGTTGCAACGCGAGTTCACTGTCGCCGCGCTGGTGCAGGGCATTCTGCATGCGCCGCGCTTCGTCTGCGTTTTGCATCGCCGTCGCGGTGGCCGAGTCGTAAAATTCGGTCGCAGAATCTTGGTTGCCCGCGGCGCGTGCCACTTTTTCAAGGCGCAACAGGGTTTCGCTGACGCAGCTCTCGGCCTCTGTCGGCTCCACGCGACGGGCCAGCACCAGCAAGGCCTGGTAAGCGCGTTCAGCACGTTCAAGTTCCTCGGCTTCTTCTGCGGTCTCACCGAGGGTGAGCAAAATCGCCATGCTCGACATGTCGATGGCCGCAGCTTGATCGAGATGCTCAAGCGCGTTGGTGTGATTCTTTTCGGCGCGGGCCACGAGTGCCAGTTGGTGGTGAATCGCTGCGCGTTCCTTCGAACGACGTCGGCCCATTTCCTCAAGCAGGCTTTCCAGTTGAGCGCGTGCCTCATGGAGACGACCCGCCACCCGCAAGCCTTCGGCAAGGTGCGTCCGCAGCCACCGATCTTTCGGTACGAGCGCAACCGCCGTTTCAAGAACGGGAACGGCGAACTCGGGCGTGGCCAAACGATCCTGATAGATTGTGGCGGCTTCGCGCGCGAACGCAGTCACCGCTTCGGCCGGTACGCCCGGTTGGCAACCCCCTGCAAGCGTTCGAGCGAGTGGTTCCCACGCGTCGGCCTTGCGATAGATTTCGATCAGCATCGTGCGGATCTCGCTTGCCATCGCGTCTTCGGCCAGCGCACGTTCAAGGCAGGAAATCGCACGGTGGCGTTGCCCACTTTCGAGATAGGCTTGGCCAAGTCGCAACGAAATCGCGACGCGGTCCGAACCCGCTGCGGTTTGCAAGCGTTGCTCAAGCCAGCCGGCGGCAGCGAGCGCATCGCCGCGCTCCTTGGATATGCGTGCGAGTGCGTCCAGCGCATCGTCGGTGGGTTGCAGGTTCACGACGTGCTCGTAGGCCGCGAGGGCGCGCCCCATGTCGGAGAGCGACCGTTCGCACAAACGTGCCACATCAGACCATAGCTCCGCCGCGCGTTCGGTTTGCGCAGAGCGCTCAAGCAGATTGGATTGCTCGGTCAAGACCTCAACGAGATCTCGTTCTGCGCCGCGACCTGTGAGAATGATCGAGAGCGCTTCGATGGTTGCGCGATCGCCCGGCAGATCGGTGAGGTTGGCGAGCAGCGTGGTCACCCGTGGACTCCGGCCTTCAATCAGGCCAGCGATGCGGGCCATCTCAAGGCGAAGGTGCAGCCGTTCAGTTAACTGCAAATCAAGGCCGAGTTCACGTTTGCGAAGCGATAGCACTTCGGAAAGGAGATCGGCCTCTTCGTAGAGCCGCGCCAGGATGCCAATGACGGCGCGGTCGGAAGGCTCGTCATCGGCGACGAGGCGGTACAGATCGCGCGCGCGGGCGCGGTCTGCCAGCGTGTCGAGCGCAAGCTTGGCGGCTCGACGTCGCATCGCGCGCGCAGATTCGAGGGGCAACGAAAGCGTTGCCGCACTTTGAAGGATGGAAACCGCGCGCGCGCCGTCGGCTTTGTCACCCGAGGCGAGTAGCAACTGTACGACGATTTCGACGGCTCGTTCGGCGGCTGCGGCCGGTGTGGTCTTGCCGCTTGCCGCAAGCTCGGCACGGAGCATGTGTGCTGCGTGCTCGATGAGGGCCAACCCCGTCTTGAGCGTCAGTGCCCTGTCGCCCAGCGACTGGTGGGCGATGTCAAGCGCTTCAAGTGAGAGATCAAGGTTGGTCGGTTGCAGTTCGACCAGTCGGTTGAGGGTGTCGAAAAGTGCGCGATCGGGCTTCGCCCGCTGTAGATCACACAGACGGGTCAACGTCGCCGTGTGATGGCGGTCGAATTTGACGGCGCGTGCCAGTGCCTTTGCGGCATCGGGCTTTCCCGTGTCGCCAAGATAGGTTTCGTACCACGAAGCCACAGTCCCCTCCAGATCACGGCAAAGCGCGCGGGGCAGGGTCTTCCGTCGATCGATTTCGGCTTCGATTGCGGCGCCTGCCAATTTCCAGGCCTCGGGCAGAAGGGCCGTGGCGGCTTTTTCAATGATGGGAAGGTGTTCACCGACAACGACTTCGGCTGAAACCGGCGCGGCGAGCATGGCCTCGGCTGCAATCGCCCAGTTGCCGAGTGCGGTCGCGACGCGAATGCGACCCGAACGGGCGATCACGCGATCGGGAGCAAGTTGGCATGCGATCTCGAACGCAGCGAGGGCGGCCGGCCGATCGTTGCAATGCTCTTCCAGGATGGTTGCCTCCTGCAGTCGCAGGTGGATCACCCGTGGTGCGTTTGCGGACAACTTCGCGATGGCAGAACGAATCGCCTCGACCGCAATGACCCATCCGTCAGTGAGCGGTGCGAGACGCAACAACTCGCCCTCGGTTCGAGCGTTCTCCGGCGAGAACCCAAGTGCCATGGCCAGATACTTGAGGGCACCCTCGCGATCGCCACCGTCGCGTTCAACCAGCTCGGCGGTCTCAACCAGCAGCCTTGCGCGTGCGGCATCGTCCACGCACAACAACAAACGCCGCTCAACAAGAGCCACGAGCGGGCTGATCTCGCGTGTCACCGAGTACGAACGAACCAGTGCTGCGATGGCGGGTGATTGACAGTCCGCCACGTCCAGCAAGGCCATGAGGCCTGCGCGAGCCTGAGCCTGTGCCGGATCGGTTTCAAGCGCGTGACCATAAGCACGCACGGCATCGATGGGTCGATCGAGGTGTTCACGGTAAAGCTCGCCGAGGCGACAATAAAGCTCGGCCAGCTGAGTCCGATCGCGTTTGCCCGTTCGTGCGAGCAGATCGGAGAGTTCCTGCCAGCGCGATTCGCCCCCGAAGAGATCGCGGAGTGCCTGCGTTGATTCAGCGTCTTCGCCAAATCCATGTTGCACCTCAAGCCAGGTTTCAATTGCGGCGGAACGATTTGAAAGTGCGCTTGCCTGCAACCGTGCCACGCGAGCGAGATCGGCGCGCCTGTCCTGTTCGGACAGGGCATTGTCGGCGCGCTGTCGCAGGACGGTGCAAAGGGGTTCGTGTCGACCGGCTTCCGCCAGCAAATCCACAAGTGCGGTAAGCGCCTCTCGATCGGTTGCATCGAGTGCGAGTCGCGCCTGCCAAGCAACAACGGCGCGATCGATTTCGCCGAGGCGTCCGGCCAACCGTCCTGCCTGTCCGAGCGCGGTTCGGCGTTCGGCATTTTCGGTTGCAAGCGATGCCACGCGCAGAAGCGCATTCAAGCGTGCGGCAGCCTGATCGTCTCGGTCAAGCAACGAAATCAAACGGCGCAACGCCGTCAATTGCCGGGTGGTGTCGGCTTCGCTGTCGTCGGCGGCCCGTGAGAAGAGGACAATGGCCTCGGTGTGGTTGGCGAGGACATCCTCCAGAACGCGGCCGGCCTCCATGAGCAAGGCACCCCGAAGCTTCGCGCTGGGGGTTTTTTCTGCTGCAACCGCAAGCCCTTTGACGTACATGTCGTGGGCACCAGAAAGTTCAGCCAGATGGCGCAAACGCGTGCGCATCTCCGTGTCATCCGGATTGATGGCGAGCAGCTCGACGAGCTTCTCCATTGCTGCCGAGCCTTCGCCCTGACCTTGCAGTCGTTCGGCCGACTCGCGCAGGAGGTCGACCTTCTCCTCATCCGAGGCAAAGGCGTGGGCTGTTTGCAAAATCGCCACGATGCGATCTTTGCGTCCTTGCTTCTCGTGCTGCGCGCGCACAAGTTCGAGGGCGTCGCGTCGTACGTTTGCGGGCGCAGTCGACATGGCCAGGATGCGTTCAAGAACCTGGCAGGCAGGACCATCATCGCCCTTTTCACCCAGCAGCGTGCGCGCGTCGGCAAGCGAGCCGGTGGGGTCCGCGAGGCGATCGAGGCGCAACGTTGCCAGACGGCCGCGCAACTCGTGGGCGTCGTTGCCACTCAGATAGTCGAGCCGGGTTTGCCAAACGCGGGCGAGGTCGCCCCACTTTTCTTCTTTTTCGAGTAGCCGTTCGAGTGCCGAAGCGATGTGGGGATCCGAGGGGCGAGACCGGAACAACTCGTCCAGGTATCCGATCGCCCGATCCATCTCGCCGAGGAAATCTTTGGCGACGCCCGCTGCCTCTTGCAGGATCTTGCGACGCTGCTGACCATCTTTCAGCCGGGCGAGCGTTTCGTCGTACAGTTCGAGCAGTTCGGGCCAACGCTGGCCAACCGAAAGCAAAAGCGTCAGCCGCTCAAACGCCCAGTCAAGCGACGGGTCGAGCTTGAGCAAGACGTGCAAAAGCTCGATGAGAGACGCGGGATCGTCACCAAACCACTCTTCGTGGAAGCGGACGGCCCGTTGACCGAGATCGTCCGCAAGCTCGGCGCCACGTGGTCCTTCGAGCACCGTCAGAAATAACGCGGCAACGCTCTCGGGCAGCTGCAATTCACCTGAAATCTCTTCGAGGTCGTTCCAGCGGCTCGTGTCGCCCGGATCGGCTTCGGTCCGACGCAGGGCCTCGGCCAAACGTGGATCGAGTGCCGGGGTGTCCGACGGAATGCGGCTCTTGTTTCGTTTTCGACCACCGATATCACTGGCCATTGTTGTTTCGTCCGATCACGGGCTCTTTAAAAAAGTGGTTCAGGCGCGTTGAAATAAGCCATGGCGCAGGCAGCTAATATCGGCAGGCATGAACCCGACCTGAGGGGGTCGAGCGGGTGGTTTTTGCACCCCCAGGGAGCGGTATTCGGACTGCCTGACAAGACGGATGTGACCCTCGATCTTGCCGTGCCCTGGAACAACGCGCAAGAAATCCAAAAATATGTTAAATATCATATAGATACAAGACTGGACCTTGACGGGGCTCCCAGTCGAGCCCACCCTAGCGGCCGTGTCAGGGCTCAAAAGCCAGAGGGAAAAGCCGGCAGGCGGTGGCAAGAAAGCTGCCGCCATCATCGTTTTGGCGCGCAACCGGAAGGCCCGACACGAATACCATATCGATGAAACCATCGAAGCGGGCCTGTCCCTCGGGGGCTCCGAGGTCAAGTCGATCCGCGCTGGCAAGGCGACCCTCGTCGACGCATTTGCGGACGTGAACAACCACGAGTGCTGGTTGCACCAGATGGACATCACCGGTTACGGATTCGCCCACGCGCGCAACCACGAGGCCCGTCGCCGTCGCAAACTGCTCCTGCACCGTCGTGAGATCGACAGGCTTGCCCAGAAGCTACAGGCCAAGGGGTACACCATCGTTCCCCTGCAAGTGTATGACAAGGGTGGAAAGATCAAGGTCGAACTGGCACTCGTCCATGGCAAGCAAGACTGGGACAAGCGCGATACCGAAAAGAAGCGCGAGGCCGATCGCGAAATCGCACGCGCCATGTCGCGCCGACGCTAAACATAGTCAACACTGGTAATCGTCAGCTCGCGGGTGCTTTCGAGAAGCCGGGCGACGACGGTTTGTCCCACCGACTTTCCGATCAAGGCGCGTCCCACGGGAGACTGCCAGGAGATGTCGTTGCGATCTTCTCCGATCTCGTCTGCGCCAACGATGCGCCAGTTGTGTATGACGCCCTCTTCGTCCTCGACGGATACCTTTGCACCAAAGAAAACCCGATCGCGGCTTTTCTGCTCGCGCGGATCCACCACGATCGCGATGTCGAGCCGCTTCGCGAGAAAGCGCAAACGCCGATCGATCTCACGCAGTTGTTTCTTGCGATAGATGTACTCCGCGTTCTCTGAACGATCACCCTCGGCCGCAGCATCTGCGAGAGCCGACACCACCTCCGGCCGTTTCTTGGCACGCAAAAAATCGAACTCGGTGGTCATCTTGCGATGGCCTGCCACCGTCATGTAATTCTTTTCGTCGGCCATGGTCAGTCCTTCGTGCCGAAAACCTGGTCGTAGGCCAGCCGGATGCGGGCCATCGCTGCGTGGGTTTTGGGCAAAAGCTCCATCGGATCGATGTCCAGCGTGCGTGCGAGCACCGGATCGCCCTCGTCGTTCAGCCATTCCTCGCAGGCATCGTCGTCATGCAAGAGTCGAATGCGCAATCCCACGCGCCGAAGCCAGGCGTAATCTTGCAACACCTCGGCAAAAAGCGGCGGTGCGATCGGCAAGAGTTGCAACTCGTGCAACGACGTCAGCGCAGCAAAGGGCGACGTGGTTTGCAAGCTCGGGTGTTGCCGTCCGAAAGACAGCTGACCGAATGCAGCGATAAACTCGGCGTCGGTCAGACCTCCCGGTGACAACCGCAGGTGTCGCGCATGTTTGCGTTGGTTGCCCCGCTCTTCTTCCACCTTCGTGCGAATGCGGCGCAGTTCAATTCGCAGGTCTTCGGGATTGGCGATGGGGCTGTACGCAATCGTCGCAAGCGTTTCCGAAAACCGATCCGCCTCCTGTTTCTGAGAAAGATTCCCGCAATAGACCGGACGGGCTCGCAAAAGCGCGCCGCGTTCCCACGGGGCTGCATCGTGATCGTGATAGCGCGCAAATGCCGCATAGGTTGTGACCAGCAACCCTTGTTGACCCGAAGGACGAAGGCGCGTGTCGATTTCGTACAATCGACCTTCGGGCATCCACGCCGCCATCTGCGCTATCAAGCGCTGCGTGAGGCGCACGAACCACTCCTGATAGTCCATGCCTTTTTCGGTTGTACCCTTGTGGGCAAAAAGAAAAACCAGATCCAGATCGGAACCGTAACGCGTTTCGTGGGCGCCAACGCTGCCCATGCCAAGTACCGTCAATTCGGTGTCCGGAACGCCGTACCGCAGTGAGATCGCCTGGGCGGCTTCATGGATGGACGCGCGCAGACAACTCTCTGCAACCCGCGTCAGCTGCAACGATATTTCCGCGGGCAAAAGCGTTCCGGCCACATCGTGCAAAGCAATGCGCAAGATCTCCTCGGTCTGATAGCGACGGATCTCGCGCAAACGGCCTTCCTCGTCACCGGTTGGCAAAGTTGACAGCCGTCCTTGCAAGCCGGTTTGCCAAAATGATTCGGGTGGGTGTGGTCTGCCGATGCCTACCAGCAAGGGCTCCCAGAGATCGGGGTTTGCGATGAGCAGGCGAGAGAGGCGCGCACTCGTTCCGAAAAGGCCCGCAAGCATGCGGGTGAGCTGCGGATAGTTGGAGACAAGCGACATCAATCCCTGTGAGCCGCGCAAAACCAGATCGCGAAAGCCAAGTAACGCCCGATCCGGATTGGGGCTCGCTATCGCCTCCGCAAGCCACTGCACGGGCAACCGCGCGCGCGCCGACTCGATCGCACGGCGACTTTCAACGAGTGATACGAATCCAAGTTTTGCCAGTTCGGCCTCGATTTGCTCCGGTTCGCGCGCCGGATCAAGTAAACGCAGCACTTCTCCCGAAGGGCCTTCGGAGGGGGTGCCCATCGTGTCCGCAATGTTGCGCACGGCGCTGCGATGCTTTTCGATTTCAGACAGAAGGGCTGTGCGATCCGGAAACCCCATTTGCAGCGCCAGGCGGAACTGTGTGGCTTCGTCGGTTGGCAGTTTTTGCGTCTGCGCCCCGTTTTCAAGCTGGATGTGGTGCTCAAGCGTTCGTAAAAAACGATACGCACTCAGCAAGCTGGTGCGTTCTCGATCGGTCAGCAATCCGGAGACAAAAAGCCGCTGCAATCCTCCCGGCGTTTCGCGCGTGCGCAGATCCGGGCGTTGACCTCCGTGCAGGAGCTGCAACAGCTGCGCCACCAGCTCACAATCGCGAATGCCACCGGGCGACAACTTCACATCGAAAATTTCGGGTGGGATGCCCTCGCGAAACATATCCCGGAGGGACAGCACCTCGGCGATGATCTCGGGATCGAGCGAGCGTCGATGGACGAACGGTAAGAGGGTGGTCAATACCCTGTGGCCAAGCGCCTCGTCACCGGCGCACGGGCGGGCGCGCAAAAGGGCCTGACGTTCCCAGGTTCGACCGAAGGTTTCGTAGTACTGTTCCGCGGCTCTCACCGAGTTGCACATCGGCCCGCTGCGGCCTTCGGGTCGCAGGCGCAGATCCACTCGAAATATAAAGCCTTCTTCCGTGGATTCATCGATCGCGCGCGTCACAAGCTGCGACAGCTTGGCGTAATACTCATGCAGGGAAAGCCCCCCGGCATGGCCCTCGTCGGTCGAATAAAAATAGATAAGATCGATGTCCGAGCTGAAATTCAGCTCTTCTCCGCCCATCTTGCCCATCGCGATAACCACAAAACTCGGCGGTCCTTCGGGGCTTTCGGGTCGCCCGTGGGTTCGGCCAAGGGTGGCGTCGCAAAAACGAATGGCTTCGATCAAACACGCATCCGCAAGCCAGGATAGTTCTGCGGCCACTTCTTCGGTCGTGCCCCATCCAAGCTGACGCGCCCCGAGGCGCAGCATCTCGGTTTGCGCGAAAAGCCGCAGCGCTTTTTGTAGGCCAGCGAATTCGGCAACGTCACCAACTGCCCGGGCGGCTTCTTCCAGGAACCGTGCGCGGGGTTTCTGATTCCGCAAGAAGGGATCTGTGCGCAACCGGTCGAATCGACTCGGCTCCGCCTCGAGCAGGCGTGGCAGATAGCTGCCGCTCGACAACAGTGCAGACAGAAGGCGCACGTCTCCTTCGTCTTGCGGCAGCGTGCCTCCCTCTTCGGCGAAGCGTTGCAACCGGATCGCCGCGTGTTCCGGATCGGGACCCGCGGCGATGCGTTCGGCAAGGAGCGTGGGCGCTACTCCGGCTTCTTGAATCGGAGGGTAAAGCGATCGCTCTCGCCTATCGCGATGAACTTTGCGCGGTCAGAGGCGGCACCACCCGTACCGCTCACACCCGCCGAGCCATCGTCGCCGCTGTCCTCGGCGGCATCGACATCGGCCACCGCACCTTCGGGTGCATCCGCCGGCGTCAACGTCGGGGGCAACGAATACACGCCCTTCGGGTGATCCTTGGTGTCTTTTGCGTTGGCGTTGAACTCGGTCTTGGCATCAAGTTTGAAACCTGCACTTTCAATCAACTTGATCGCATCCGCTTCGGCGACATAGCCCTTGACCGGATCCGTCTTGCCAGGTGCGGCGCGGTGTCCTACCACACCAAACGTACCACCGGCGCGCAAGACATTCTTGACTGCCGCCAGCATCTTGTCTGCGTAGCCGTTGGCCATCCAGGTATGCAGACAGCGGATGCTGAGCACCATGTCCGCCGAGCCCGCAGGGCCGAGGTTGATGTCACCATCGGTCGACAATACGACGGTCTCCGTCTTGCCGAGCTCGGCCGAATGGTTTTCTTTTTGTTTCAGGATGTAACGAGCCTGACGGGCCGAATAATCGTCGGCGGGACCAGCCGCATCGCCCATCGCCACGGTCAACTTGCCGGTGTCGGCGAGAACCGGTGCCAACACCTTCGTGTACCAACCCCAGCCCGGCTGAAGCTCGATGACCTTCATCGTGTCTTCGAGTCCAAAGAAAGTCATCGTGATGAGGGGATGGCGATCGCGACCCCGCGCCTTTTCCTTTTTCGTGCGAATGCGCGACATGAGGGCATTGGTGATCTTCTCCTCGGTTCGGCGCGCGGGGCTTTGCTCCTCCATGGCGGCAAGCTCTTCGGGACTCGGCCCCGAGGTGGCGCATCCCAGGCTTCCAAGGAGGGATACCGTGGCGGACAGGACAAAAGCATTTCGCAGTGCGTGCATGGCCGCGGATATTACCTCAAAATGCCCCGCCGGGGTGATCCCCCGACCCGGGAGCCCACCGCGTTATTCGCGCTCGATGCGGGCGACGACGCAGGTCGTGTTGTCCACGCCACCGCGTGCATTCGCGCCCGAAATCAGCCGCTCACAAAGTTGGTCCATGTCCTCTTCGCTGGCGACGATTTCGGCGATTTCGGTATCCGGTAACATGCCCGAAAGACCATCCGAACAAAGCAGGTAGATGTCGCCGAGGCGCGGATGCTCGGTGAGCGTATCGACCTGGACGGTCGCCTTCATGCCCAGCGCGCGAACGATAACGTTTTTGTGGGGAAACGCCGCGATCTCCTCCGGCGAGAGGTGTTTCATCTTGATGTAATCGTTGAGCAGCGAGTGATCTTCGGTGAGCTGATCGAAGAGGCCCTCGCGGAGTCGGTAAATGCGGCTGTCACCGACGTGCGCCATGATGAGCGCGTCGTCGAGGAAGTAACAGGCCACAAGCGTCGTGCCCATGCCCTTGCAGTTGGGATTGGACTGCGCTTCCTCGTGGATGCCGAGGTTGGCCAGCTTCACCGAGGTGGTCAGCCGGTTCACGTGGTGACGAAATCCCCGGTCCATCTTATAAGGCCAGGTCAGCTCCTGCTCGTCGAAGGTATCGCGGTAAAATCCCGAGATGGCGTCGATGGCCATTTTGCTTGCCACCTCACCCGAGGCGTGTCCGCCCATGCCATCGGCCACCAGGCACAGCCGCTCGTCACTCGGCAGGAAATAGGCGTCCTCGTTGTGGGCGCGCTTCATGCCGACATGGGTCTCACCGGCAAAGCGGACCCTCATACCATCCAGCGGGAACGACGTACTCATGGTGTGGACTTCGATGCTAATGCCGGCGGAGGATTCGGGCAAATCAGCTGCAGCAGCGGCCCCGTCGAAACGACGAGCTCATTCTCGGTTCGGTACATATCGCCGTCGATTGTGTAGATCATGGTTTCGTTCTCTGGCAAAAGTCGCAGGTGTGCCGCCACGTGGGTGCTGGCGCGCCTCGGCGACAGGCCCTTGCCCCGGGCAACGGAAACAATGTCCCAGAGATTGGGTAGGGCTCGGGCGGCAACGACACTCATACGGTCCAGATCCTCGTCGGCCCGGTGGTTGAGCTTGAACCCCATTCCGACCTGGGCGACGGTTGCCGCGCTGATGGCCGTGAAAGTTTCGGGGTCTAGAAGCTCCCCGTCGATGGTCGCCCGACCTCGGAACGGGCGAAGAATCTGCTTGCGGTAGTGGCCGCCAACCAGGGTTGAAAGCGCGATCCTCGCCACCAGCCAAGTGGCCCGGGCGTGGCCATAGGATCCGGGTCTGTAGTACTCCTCCAGGAAGGTCGCAAAGACGCCGTTCGCAAAGACGAAGCCAAAATGAGGCCCGATCTGAAGGCAGCGGCGCGGAATCGTGACGGGCGCCCGTCCCTGTCTGAACCCATCGGCCAGCTTGCTGGCGAACCGCGCGGGATCATCCACCAAACCAAGCGAGTGGGGCACCACGTTCATGGTGCCCCCGGTGAGCAACGCGAGGGGGGGCAGGGGCTTGTCCCCGAATGCGGGCAAAAGCTGGGAAAGGGTGGCGTGAACCGTCCCATCGCCCCCGTGGATGGCGAGCACCGAGGGCGGATTTTCGGCCAGTCGGCGCGCCGAGGACGGCAGTTCGTCTGCCGTGGGGGTCAGAACCTCGCCGGTATCGCCAAGCGCGCGACGCAGCGCCTCGATCCCTTCCGGGTTCTTCCGGTTGCGCAAAGAACGCGGGTTACAAAAGAGCGCGATGCCCACGGCGCCGAAGATACCCTCGAAACGGATTCCGCAGTTAATTTCCAATGTTATCCCGCCGATGGGATCCCAGAGCCCCGCACGCCTGTTCTTGCGCGAACGGCGCGTCTGGGCTAGCCATTATACTCCACGCAAACGATGCTCCCTCCGACTCCAGGGCCTTCCGCCCACGGCGATATTGAACGAAGGCCGTTCCCGCGGCTGATACTACAGCTGTATCGCAAGCGCGTTACGGGAACGGCCTCTCTCACCGACGAATCCCACGATACGAGCCTGCTTTACCTTCGTGAGGGTTGCGCAGTACATATTGACGGGTCGAATGATCTCGACCGTCTCGACCGGATCCTCGTCGATACGGGACTCGTATCGAAGGCGGTCATCGCGCGCGCCGAACAAGCGATGGAGCAAACCGGAAAGCGGCTTGGCGAGGTACTCATCGAACTTGGTGCCGTCGATCCCCGGGTGCTACACGAATCGGTCCGGGCGCAATTGCGACGCAAGCTGAAGCGTATGTTTTTCATGCGCAAGGGCACGTTTACGGTCACGGTCACGGAACACGATTTTGGCCGTGGCGACGATTTTGAGCGCACCCGGGTCGATCCGCGCAGCCTGCTCTACCAGGGCATTCGTACTGCCTACGATGACGCGCGCCTGGTGGCCGAACTTGCGCCACTCGATGGTTACACCTTCAAGCTCATCAAACTGCCCCCCGGATTCATCGAATCCATGGGCATGTCGTCCACCGATCCGATCCTGCGCCGACTGGCCGCGGGTCCCCTGCACGTTGCCGATATCGCGGACGCTGCGTCTCGACCTGCCGAGGCAAGGGCCGCCGTGTTGGCCCTCTTGTACGCCGACTTGCTGCAGACCGAACGTGAGCTGCCGGACGGAACCAAGCATCCGTTACACTCGACGCAGGGGCTTGCGACGCTGTCGTCTGATCGCAATGATCGCGCGCCACGGATGTCACCTTTGCCTCAGGCCCACGACGACGGAGCGCCTCTGCGCGTCGTGGAATCGATACCTTCTACTGCGATTGCATCGGGGGGCGTTGTGTTGCGAAAGCGGATCGAGGAGATGCATGCCTCGCTTGGTATCGCGACACATTTTCAGCTGCTGGAGTTATCCGAGTCGGCAACGCCGGATCAGGTCGAAGCCGCGTACATGCGTTCGGTGAAGACCTTCCATCCCGACCGACTGGGCGGCATGGGGCTCCTTGACCTGGTTCACAAGGCCGAGGCGATCATGGCCAGATTCGGCGAGGGCAAACACGTCCTGACCGATCCGCAGCGCCGCAGGGACTATGTCCGCAAGTTGCGTGGCGAAAAAAGTGATTCCGAAAACGCGCGCGATATTCTCGACGCGGAACGGGTATTCAAGGAGGGTGAATCGGCGTTGTCACGGGGCGATGTGAAAAGTGCGCTTGTGCTTTTCAATCAGGCCGTGCAGCTAAATCACTCGGAGACAGAGTATCGAGCGTATCTGGCCTGGGCTCGTTACCTGGAGACGCCTGCGCGCCGATCGGCACTGTCGGGTGAAACACAGCGTTTGATCACCGAGGCCTGCAAAGATCGCCCCCATTTTGTTCGCGGCGTATTCTGGCAAGGCGAGATCCACAAACACGTGGGCAACCTCGATGCGGCCGAAAAGTCGTATCGGAGCTGCTTGCAAAAGGATCCGCGGTTCATCGAAGCCGAGCGCGAGCTTCGCCTCATTGAGATGCGTCGCAAGACGGCGCACCCGCCAGAAGCAAAGAAAGAAGAGAAGAGCGGCGGCTTTCTCAGCAAACTGTTGAAGCGCTGAACGGCGAAAGCCGAACTCCGAGCTGTTGATTATACGTTTTTATAACCGTATAATCGTTCGGTGACGACGTTTCGGGATCTTCGGCGCAAAAAGGCGCTTTCCCAAGTAGCGTTGGGGCGGCTGTCTGGGCTTCGGCAAGCCACGATCAGTGCGATCGAGCGTGGGCAAGTTCAACCGCAGGCCGCAACGATTGGGGTCCTGGCGAAAGCATTGGCTTGCGGGCAGCAGGACGTGGCAGCGGCGTGGCGTGCCACTTGGGCGACACGGCACACCGCTGCGCCGTCGCCGGGACAGAAAAATGCGATTGGCAAGACGTGGCGATTTCTAACGGGCCTGGATCAGGATCTTCGCCTTGGGTTGGTCGAAGCGTTGGTGACCGCTTGGACGCATACCTCGACTGCGTTGGAGGGCAATACCCTATCCCAGGGTGATACGCTTTTCGTGCTTCGTGAAGGCCTGACGGTCAGCGGCCACAGTTTGCGCGAACACGAAGAGATTCACGGCCATGCCCAGGCCGTTGCCCTTATCGATCGCGCGCTCGCACATGCGCCGCATTTGAACGCCCGTTTGTGTCACGAGGTTCATCGCATGGTTCAAACAGGTGTTCACACGGACGCGCTTGCGCCCATTGGCAAGTGGAAGGTGCAACCCAATGGCACCCAAGCGATATCCAGTACGGGCGGCGTGGTGTGGCACGACTATGCGGCGCCTGAACACGTTCCGGCATTGATGCAACAATGGTTGAAATCGGCATCGGGCGCTTTGCGTGACAGTGCCAGTTTGAATCGCAGTACGCTCGTTTCGGTATATGCACAATTGCACCTCGGCTTTACGGCGATTCATCCGTACGCCGATGGCAATGGGCGCGTAGCACGTTTGCTTGCGAACCTTCCTTTGTTACACGCGGGATATCCGCCTTTGATGATCGCGAAAGAAAGTCGTCGACACTACCTGCAGTTGATCGGCGACTTTTCGATAGGCCGTGGGGCACCCGTGCCAGGGCAAAAGTTGGTGCCGCTCAACACCTCCGTCGAACGATTGTGCGCATTTTTCCACGACGAATGGCAATGGAGTTTGTCACTCGTCGACCAATTCCACGCGCGGCAGAAGAAGCGCAGGTGAATGTTTGCGAACGGGGACGAAGTATATGGCGTCATATACGACGCCATAAATGTACACTTTGTCGCTTTATAAGACGCCAATAATTTGAATCATGGCGTTATTTGGAGCATCATAAAGGTCATGAAAGTCGCCAAACATGCCGCCCTCACCCAGCGGAAGATTCTGGATTCAAGGCTTAACAGCTTAAAATCATTTGCAGATCTGTCCCGGCCACGCTCCGGCTGGCTGAAGGCGATCCGGGGTGCCTTGGGCATGACCAGCCGCCAACTGGGGACCCGTGTCGGTACCACCCACCAGGTGATCGTGCGCCAGGAGGAGCGTGAAACCAGGGGAACCATGACCCTCGAGACCCTTGAGCGAACGGCCCGCGCCATGGGCTGCCGGCTCGTCTACGCCATCATACCCGAATCTCAGTACGGAAGCCTCGAAGCCATCGTAGACCATCGTGCGCGTGTTCTTGCTCGCGATCTAGCAAAGGACGTAGCTCACAGTATGAAGCTTGAGAGTCAAGGTGTTGATATTGCAGACACGGAAGCGCAGATCGAATGTCTGGCCCAAGAACTCAAATCCAAACTCGATCCCAGACTCTGGGCGAAATAACCGATGACGAAGAAGTCATTCCCCTTTTCGTACGCACCGGGCGCCACGCCGCTCGATCCCAACGAGATACAGGGTCTGATCGCGGACTACATCTGCACGCAGGGCGAGTTGAACCAGCTTGAGCAGGCGAACATTTTGGACGCAACGGCGTGGGCATCCGGCAAAGACCACAAAAATTTACTGACCGACACGTTCGCCCGCGACCTCCACAAGCGCATGTTTAAAAACGTATGGAAATGGGCGGGAAAAACCCGTCTTTCGGATAAGTCGATCGGAGTACCTTGGCAGCAAGTTCCAACCGAGCTGAACAAGCTCTTGGCTGACACGAACTTCTGGATCAACAACGGAACCTACGAGTGGGACGAGCTGGGCGCTCGCTTCCACCATCGTCTGGTCTCGATCCACGCCTTTTCGAACGGCAATGGCCGACACGCCCGGCTCATGACGGACGTCCTACGGAAGGGCCACGGGCAAAATTCGTTCACCTGGGGAGCCACCCTTGCCGCGCACGTACCCCACGAGACAGCAAGCGTTGCACGTGATGAATACATCGCGGCGCTCCGGGAGGCTGACGCGCGTAGGATCAATCGCCTCGTCCTGTTCGTCAAGTCCTAGAGCTGAATGCCCCGAGGGCTCGAATCGACATCGCATTAAAGCTGATATCCGAGCTGTCCGCATCAAGGGTTCTATCGGCCACGGGGACAGCGGTGGCCAATAGAACGCCTTCAGCATATGGCCAAGTCACTGAAAATACTGTGGATTTCTATTGGCCACTCTCCGCGACATGGCCGATAGCGTGCCGGAAAGTGGCCGATAGAAACGTGGCGGGGCTGTGAGACAGCCCTCAACCGCCTACTCGGCTTCGTCGCCGCTATCAGCCGGCGCGTCCGCGGACTCGGTCATCATCGGGTACCACTTCTCAAAGATCTCGGTAATCTGGCGAGCCTGCTTCTCGCTTGAAACGTTGAACGAGGATTGCTTGCGGTAAGCGCCCTTGAACTTCTTGAACCGGACGATGGCCATCTTCGGCGATCGCATGACGTTCTTGGTCTTGTCGAGCTCTTGATAGAGAAACATCATCGTTGCCCAGGTGCCCTTGGTGAGGACCTCTTTGGCAAGCTGCTTGCGGACGAGGACGCCCTGATCTTCATAGTCGTAGGTGAGTTCGTCGAGTGTTTCAGCCATGGCTCTTCGTGGTTAAAGGGGGAAGGGAACGGTTCGCTCAGGGCTTTTTGCCAGGGCGAGCTTTGGCTGTCGAGGCCATAAGCATTTTGAGATTGGCCGACAGGATCCGCCGATCGGTTTCATCGAGGCAGGTAAAAGCGATGCCCATGCCAGCTTTTCCAGCTTCGGTGCGGTCCACTCGAACGACCCGACCTTCGGCGGAAATGTTCTTGCCCGAGGGCAAAGGGATGTCGAGCATCAACGTTTCGCCCTCTTCGAACAAGAGGTCCGACCGAAGGAACGCACCGCCCTCGGAAAGGTCGGCTGCATCGAGCTGAATGTCCCCGGCGACTCGGGGACCGTTCGGGGTTCCGACCATCACCTCAAATCCGGCGCGGCGGCGATCGTGTCGCCGCATGTCGCTGCCAATGGTCACAGCGAAAGCCCGACCAGGGCCGACGAACGCAATTCGACGGAGACGTTGATGCGGTTGGCAATGCCCTCGACGGTGGTCACGCGCTGATCGCGCCAAACGACATCAAGTGAAACCGGGATAGCGCCTGCAAAGCGGGCAAGTCGTTGGAGGGCTGCGCCTGGCAACAGCACTTTCCCGTCGGCGTTGGCCGTACAGGCCAGCCATTCGGTGGTGCCAAAGGGTCGGATTTCGACAAACGCACCGGACGGACCCACGATCTGCAAAAGGTGGTCCTTTGATACGTCGAGCCGGCTGCCCTCGGTCAGCGTTTCACCGTCTGCGCCGGTTGCCGTTGGCAAGGCCGGCAGCTCGGTTGAGGTCGCGGAGGAATCGGTATCGAAGCGCATCGCGAGTGTCTTCGGCGCGTTTTGCAGGATGAAGGGTCCCGCTTCGGCCACGATGCCCGAGGCGATGCCAGCCAGATCGGGATAAACCGAGGGGACCGGTCGAATCGGGGCGCCCCCATCGATCGTGAGCGTGAGTTGGGTCAAAGCCGACAGTTCCACGCTGGCCGAACGTGCGAGCAGGGTGGCCGAGTTGGCGTCGAGGGCCCGAACCACGCAACCCGCAGTTGGAGGGGCAGCGAATAGCGGATCGACCGAAGCCAGAATTTCCGCCTCGGTCATGGTCGCGGTGGCGCCGCGAAAGGCCAGGAAAGAAGCCGAGGGGGTGGCGCCAGCCCGACCATCGATGCGAACTGCCACGGATACGGACTCTGCGGTGGCCGGCGACGACGCATCGGCGGGTCGCTCTGCACCATCGCAGGCTGTGAACAACAGACAAAATACGGCCGCGAAGGTCGTCTTGCCGAGGTTCATCAGGGTTCGCATGGGGGAAAGGTTTTTACCACTCGTGGATACGACCGCAAGCGCGGACGATTCAAGAACCTTATTATACGGCGGCTTTCGAAAGCCAGCCAGTTGCGCCGCCATTGCCGCAGAAAGATTGGTAAAAAGTGCGCACCAGGGGCATTTTACGAGTCTCCGGGAACAGCCATGTCACGCATCACCATAAAAGAAGTCGAAGAGCTCGCGACCTTGAGCCGCTTGCAACTTGAAGGAGACGAGGCCGAGCGCATGCGCGGCGAGCTCGAGGCCGTGCTGTCGTACATCGACGCGATTCAGGCCCTCGATACCACGGGCGTTGAACCTTTGACCCATGCGGTTGGGTTTCCCTGCCCCTTGCGCGAGGACGAGCTCGAGCCCTCGCTGCCGATCGAGGCGGTGCTGGCCAACGCGCCTCGCAAGGACGACCGATTCTTCGAGGTGCCTCGCATTGTTCCAAAGAGCGATGGTCGGACCGAAAAAACGGGAGGCACGCGCTGATGTCTTCACGGGTGGAAAGCCTGGTCGCCTCGGGTCACGTTGCCGAAATTGCGACGGCGGTTCGCGGCGGGCAGGTGCGGGCGCGGGAGGTGGTCGAGTGTTATCTCGACCGAATTGCGAAGCACGACGGCACACTCGGGTGCTACTTGCGCGTCGATGCCGACGGTGCGCGCCGTCGGGGCGATGGCGTGGACGCCGCGCTGGCATCTGGTGCTACGGTTGGTCCGCTCGCTGGTGTGCCGATCGGGATCAAGGATATTTTTTGCACCGAAGGCATCGAGACAACCTGCGCCTCCAAAATCCTGAAGGGCTTCATTCCGCCCTACGAAAGCACCGTCACCGCGCGTCTTTCCGCGGCCGGTGCGATAGGCCTTGGCAAGCTCAACATGGATGAGTTTGCGATGGGTTCTTCCAACGAGAACAGCGCCTTCGGTCCTGTGCGCAACCCCTGGGATCCCGCGCGCGTGCCCGGTGGATCGTCCGGAGGCTCGGCCGCAGCGGTGGCCGCAGGGTTGTGCGCGGCAAGCCTTGGTACCGATACCGGTGGTTCGATTCGTCAACCTGCAGCCTTGTGTGGTGTGACGGGTGTCAAAGCAACCTATGGTCGCGTGTCGCGCTGGGGTGTCATTGCGTTCGCGTCGTCGCTCGATCACCCCGGCCCTTTCGGTAGAACCATTCGCGATGCCGCGTGGATGCTTTCCGCCATCGCGGGGTACGATCCCAACGATTCGACGAGCATTGCAGCCCCGGTGGGCAATTATGTGCAGGCCTGTGCAGGTGGCGTGAGCGGGTTGCGGGTGGGCGTGCCCGAAGAATATTTTTCAGTAGGACTCGAACCGGAGATCGAATCGGCAGTTCGTGCTGCGGTTGAAACGATCCGGCAAGCGGGCGCCACGGTGGTTCCGGTTTCCTTGCCGCATACCCGGTATGCGGTTGCGGCATACTATTTGATTTCCACCGCCGAGGCAGCCTCCAACCTGGCCCGCTACGACGGCATTCGCTATGGCCACCGCGCCACCAACGTTGGCAGCCTGGAAGAGCTGTATGCCCGCACCCGTGGCGAAGGATTCGGCAGTGAGCCCAAGCGCCGCATCATGCTGGGAACCTATGTCCTGCGTTCGGGTTACTACGATGCGTATTACGGAAAGGCGCAGCGGGTGCGGCGTCTGATTACCAACGATTTCCAGGCTGCATTTGCAGATTGCGATGTCATCGCAACCCCGACCTCGCCCATCAGCGCGTTTAAGATCGGTGAAAAAATTTCAGATCCACTGGCCCTTTATCTAGCCGATGTCTACACCGTGGGCCCATCGCTGGCAGGCCTGCCTGCCCTGTCGCAGCCCTGCGGTTTCTCATCGGCGGGGTTGCCCATCGGTTGGCAATTGATCGCGCCTCCGCTTGGCGAAGAAACCCTGTTCCGGGTGGGTGGCGCGTACGAGGCGGCCACGTCGTGGCACCAACGTCGACCCCGGGCCCTCTTTGGGACGGAGGTGGTGGCATGAGCATCGCAGATGTTTTGTCCCGCTGGGAGCCGGTGATAGGCCTTGAGGTTCACGTTCAACTGGCAACGAAAACCAAGATTTTTTCACCATCGAGTGCTGCGTTTGGGATCGCGCCCAATGGTGCAACCGATCCGCTGGTGCTGGCGTTACCAGGTACGTTGCCACGGCTCAATCGTGCTGCGGTTGACATGGCCATACGACTTGGCCTTGCGGTTGGTGGGCGCGTTCGACCCGAATGTCGATTTTCGCGCAAACACTATTTCTATCCGGACTTGCCGAAGGGCTACCAGATCTCGCAGTTTGACGAACCGATCGTAGAAGGGGGCGGGATCGAGTTTTTATTCGAGGGCAAGCCGCACCGGGTCGCGTTAACCCGGATTCACATGGAAGAGGACGCGGGCAAGAACATCCACGCCTCCGATGGGCGGAGCCTTGTCGACTACAACCGTGCCGGGGTGCCGCTTTGCGAAGTGGTGAGCGAGCCGGATCTGCGATCGGCGGAAGAGGCAGCAGAATACGTGCGGGCGTTGCGCGTTCTCGTGCGAACGCTGGGCATTTGCGATGGCAACATGGAAGAAGGATCGTTGCGTTGTGATGCCAACGTGTCCATTCGTCCCCGGGGTACGGTCCCCTACGGCACGCGTGCCGAGCTGAAAAACATCAACTCGTTCAAGAACGTCAAGGACGCTGTCACCCACGAAATTTTCCGCCAGGCCGCGTTGCTAGAGCGCGGTGAAAAGATTGTGCAGGAGACACGCCTTTGGGATGCGAACCGAGGTGTGTCGCAGTCCATGCGATCGAAAGAGGACGCACACGACTACCGATATTTCCCGGAGCCGGATCTGCCGCCGATTCATGTCGACGAGGCCTGGCTTGCCGATGCACGTTCGCGGTTGCCTGAACTTCCGATGGCGCGCATGGCACGCTATCAACAAACGCTGGGTCTTCCCGAGCAAGATGCCGTCGTCCTGTCAGCAGAACGTGAGATCGGCGGTTACTTTGACGCCGCCCTTGCACACCCGGGGATGAAAGACCTCGGCAAGCGGCTTGCGAACTGGGTGATGAACGAACTGCTCGCCCGTGTGACGGATCCACGTGAACTGGTCGATGCGAACTTACCCATCCCACCCGCGAACCTCGCCGAGCTCGTGACGTTGGTCGAAAAGGGCACCGTGTCAGGAAAGCTCGGCAAAGAAGTCTTTGCCAAGATGTGGGACGAGCGCCTGACGGCCTCTGCCATTGTGGAGCGCGATGGCCTCGCGCAGGTCTCCGATTCGGGAGAGCTTGAAGGCATCTGCGTGCAGGTTGTGGCGGCCAATCCGGACGAGGTTGCCCGCTTCCGCGCCGGTGACAAAAAGCTGCAGGGATTTTTTGTCGGTCAGATCATGAAGCAGACCGGTGGCAAGGCCAATCCCAAGGCCGTCAGTGAAATTTTGGGACGTCTGTTGAAGTAGGCCGGACGCCAGTGCAACGCTAGCCTAGTGCGTGCTGCGGGCGCCCACGGCACCTCGTGGAGAGGCCACAGACTCGGGGTCACGGAGCAGCCAGCTTCGCAACCTCCTCTGGGGTCAATTGAACGTCATACAGTTGAACCTCATCAACAAGGCCGTCGATTTGATCCGCGACACTGTCGGTATTGATGCCTCCTCCGATTGTGATCGGCGTTGAGTCCGTCGCCAATGGCCATCCCACGTCCTGACAGACTTGGACCACCGATCGTGGCGGCGGGAACATCGCGTTTGTCTCGTGATACAGAACGAAGCAGAAACAGGTGGTATGCATGGTGGAAACGTGATGTGGCACCAGAACTCGCCAGTCTTGCGATCCGCCGCAAGGTGCACCGCTTTGTGGATGCGGGCCCGAAATGATCGGGCATGCTCACGGCATCATGCACGCAGTGTCGTGGAGGAAATCCCGGCTAAGCGCCTGGAGGCACATTCGTATTGCACTTCCCAAATCGGAATTCACAGGGAGATGGGGTGCCCGGGTGACCAGGCACTGGAGACCTACGTTGGGTATCGGCCGGACGAGCCACTCACCTTGCCCGCCGAAATGAAGTCCTCAAACGTCAAACCGGTTACCGAGTTCGTGGTGAATCGACTGTTGGAAATCACAGTAAGCGTCCCACCCGGGAACACGCGGGGGAACCAGCCAAAGTCGAGTGGCCCGGCACGTCCGCGTTTTACTTCCACAAAGTTTCCTTCAGCGTCAACGAAGTCGATCTCGTTGTCACGCGATTGCCAAAACCCCAGTTTTTCTGGATTCTCGACGTTTTGAAGGTTGGCTTCTCGCCACAGATGAAACGCGACAAACCACTCAAGCCAAATCGATTGGTCTGAGTTGGGGAGCGCTTCAAATTCGCCAACAGAACGAATGGCCAACGGCGAAAACGCGAGCGCAACAGCAAGATTTACGAAATGAAAGCGCGCGGGCTTCTTCAAGTTAAAAGCCTTCTTTTCAGCTTCGTATGCCCATGCCGGCAGAACAGCCAACAGGTCCGACAACTGTTCAACATAGCCCGCGGCCACGGTGTTGTTCGCAAATCCAGACTCACGTGCCAGCTTGTTGTAGCCGACAGACGTGCCGCCGAATCGAAAAAATGCCCGCATGAGATGCGTTAGAAAGATGCGCGATCGACCCGTGCCAACGACGTCGCCCATGATCCAATCGCGAATCACTTGCAGCGAGGCGGGGGCGATGCTTCCGAATTGAACCAAATCCAGCGCAAGCGCGGGAGAGCCGCCACTCAGCATGTATGCAAGCCACGTTTTTTCTTTGAATCGCTTGCGTGCGTGCGAAGCGAATGAAGCGTAGGACAATGGCAAGAAAACAAAGTCTGTGCGCAACAACTGCCCTTTTCGACCTGGCAGGCGCTCGGAGCCACGGCGCAGATCCCTGGCATTGGAGCCTGTCGTCACAAGGAGCACTTTTCTTATCCCGCCTGCGTCCCACAGCCGCTTGACAGCCTTTTCCCATCCCTTTACGGCGGTAATCTCGTCGACAAAGATGCGACGTATCTTGGCATCGGCCGCGAAACTGTTGTCCAGATCGCGCAGGCCATTCCACAGATCATTCACATCTGCACAGTCATCTCCATTGAGGTAAAAAGCTGAGCCCTTTCCGAACGCCTCGATGGTTCCCTTGAGTTCCGTGTCCAACCAGGTGCTTTTGCCGAATTGTCGGGCACCGCGAATCACGATGATTCCCGGCGCCACCGGCAGTTCTCCCAACCCAAAGTCGATGTCGAAAGCAAACGGCCTCTGCTCGAGCGCTTCTAGTCGTGGCCAAAGTCCGGGCCGGTCGATCTCCCCCAGTGCCAGCGCTTGGTTTAGCGGGTTAACGTTCATGTTGTTAACAAGGTTAACGTTATAACCGTTAACCTGCAAGGTCTCATCTGCCGGAGCTGCCTACTTTAGATGAGCAGCAATTCGGAATCTACCCCGGTTGACGCCGTTCGTCGAATCAACCGTGTGTTCTGTTTGGGCAAAGATACTACGGAAAGCCCGAAACCAATTCGAGGCGTCTCGCAAACAGGAAACCGATTTTGAAACCTGATGTGGAATGTGAGTCCACGCGCAGGTTAAAAGATCTGCCCGACGCTAGTGCCAGCCGCGGGCGCCATCTTGTGCTTCGGATGCGTGCATGATGCCGTGGGCATGTCCGATCATTTCGGCTAGCACGGTGGCGACCGCACAGAATTCGCCGGCCTTGCGATCCGCCGCAAGGTGCACCGCCTTGTGGATGAGGGCGCGAACCATCGCCCAGTCGGAGTCGCGGCCTTGACCGGCGGTCGGGGCGACAAAGGCGTCGAGCTGCTTTTCGTATTGTTTTTGAAAATCTGAAATGGTTGCCATGTCGAGGGTTTTACCTCGAATTCGGCCGCATGGCTCTGCAAGCCTGAGTTACAATCGCGCACATGGCACGATACGATTCCACGGGAACACCTTCGGGTCCCAGGGGTGGACAAACACGTTTGTGGGAACTCGTCGCGGCGCGCGCGCTGCCCGATGCCAACAAGGAATCCATCGATCGGCGCATCTGGGATTTGTTTGGCGAGGAGTGGGCGGTGATGTTCACCGATTTGTCGGGTTTCTCGCGCCAGGTGGCAGCCTTTGGAATCATTCACTTCTTGCAGATCATCCACGAGCAAAATCGGCTGTTGCTGCCCATCGTTGGTGCGCACGACGGCATCCTCATCAAGTCCGATGCGGATAGTCTGCTGATTATTTTCCGGCGCACCGAAAGTGCGTTGCGCGCCGGCATCGCGATGCAGGCCAAGTGTTTGGAATACAACCAGGACAGAAATCCGGAAGACAAAATACTGCTTTGCCTGGGCATTGGTCATGGGCGAATTTTGCGCATCGGAGACGATGAGATTTTTGGTCGCGAGGTCAATGCCGCCAGCAAGCTCGGCGAGGACACGGCGAAATCGGACGAGATCCTCCTGACCGACGCCGCGCGCCAGCAACTATCGAAATTTCCGGACGTGTCCTTCGAAGAACTCGGCCTGGAAGTTCCTGGCTCGACCCGGAACTTCCGGGTTGGTTACCGCGTCGGTGAATGATACCCATCCGATCAAGGTCTAATCCGTGTGACGAACTGTGTATTCAGACTCGCGTGGGCGATGGGCTTTTGGGCGGCCTTGGTTGTGGGCACCGGATGTCTGTCGAATGAACATCGTATTCCCGACGCCGAGCTGACGCGTCTTGCGAACTTGCCACCAGAGGCACGCGGTCAGCGCGTTGTGGTCGTGCAATCCATCGGCGACCGTCGGGGTCCCGCCGTGGCCGCGCAGGTGATGCCTCAATCGGCTCCGCAATACGGCCCCGGCTACGTCGATGGACCGAATGTGATGATTCACGGCGTTGTCTCCGTGGATATCCCGGTTGGCAGTCGGCCGCCCTCAAGTGGCGGGGTTGGATCCGGTTTTGTGGGGGGCGGTGGCGGTGGTGCAGCGCCCGTTCGAACGGTTCAGGGCACGCCTGCACCCGGTCGCAGCGCAGCGGGCGGCGCGGTGCCAGGCAAGGCGGCCGTGCGGGCACCGTCATCGGGTGGCGGCGGTGGATCATCGTTTGGTAGCGGCGGTGGTGATGCGGGTGATGCCTTGGTGGTTTTTGCAATCGTCGCCATTGCCATTGCCGCTTTCGCAGCGATTGGTCTCATGGTCACCGAAGGGCAAAGGTATGACGGTGCGGTGGCGATGTCGCCCGAGCAGCCGGTGTATTTACACTTGCTCAATGGTCAAGAACGCGTGTTGTCGTTGCGAGATCTGCGTCCAGAGTACCTTGGTTCAGTGAAGGAAGCGCGGGTGATGGACGACGAAGGGTCCGGACTCTATTTGCTGGGTCGCGCGCCGCTAGATCGAAATGGCTTTGCCTTCAAGCTCGACTTTGGTTCAAGTGAGGTCGCGTTCGAGAAGTACCTCATGTCGGGCTTTGCATCGAATATCCAGGTTGGTTATTTCCCTTTTCAGAACCTCGGCCTTCTCGGCACAATGTCTCTCGGCTTCGGTTCGAGCGATTTTGAGAACAGTGACTTCTTCCGGAACTTTTTCGGCGTGGAAGCGCAGGCTTTTTTGCCGGGCGTTTCTTTCATTCATTTCGGTACCTACCTGAACGCCGGCAACCGATTTGTTCAGTTTGGCGGCGTCGAACAAAGTCGTCCCGCGGTCGGGGCAGGTGCGCTCATCGAGCTCGAAATTACGACCCGCATGGCCTTCACGGCGCGCGCGGGATGGACATTTACCAATCCAGAGGCCGGTGGTTGGGACAACGATGGGTTCGCCGTCGGTGCCGGCGTGTCGATCTACTAGGGCTACTAGTGGAATTCGTAAGGCCCGATGTCGGGCTTGGTATCGCGGGCCGTGCCGGCGAGATCTCCTGATGGGGCACCCAACGACGTCCCTGCATCGATGCACATCGAGCCTGCGGCGAGTCGCAGGTTGGCCCGGTATTGTACAAACTGTGGCACCACCGACAGGTTGTTCTTGCTGCCCGTCAACTGGTTCACGGCCGCAAGGTCGATGGCAGTCAGATTCTCGTTGAAGTACAGGGCTCCGTTTGCCGCGGGAATCAGATTGTTGTTCTCGACGATGCGCGGATCCATGTCGATGCTCGATTCCCGGATGGCAGTTTGATTTTTACAGTTGCCGCCGTGGACCAGGTTGTTTCGATATGTACCACTTGGTCCCCGGGGTTTGCTTGCTGCATCGCCGATCGCGATGCCCACACTGATACAGGCCGCCGGTCGCGACAGACCTTCGATCAAATTGGAATGGACATCAATCTCGTTGCGAGAATCCGGTCCTGGAACAACCTGCAAGCCGAAGCTTATCCCCGGAATCCCGTCTGCTGCGCAGGTGTTGCCTGCGATGATGTTGTTTTCGAGGCGTGCGAAGCTGTCGAGGGCAAGTACCCCGTGGGTCACCCCCTCGGCGCATCCGGCCGTGATCTGATTGTTCGACACGACCGGTCCCGTCGCACCGAGTACAAGGCCCTGTGCTACTCTTCCGCTGCCGCCGGTAATCGTGTTGCGATCGATGCGGTTGCAGCTGCCATCGTCACATCGAATGCCCGTGGCGCTTGGCGGGAAGCCCGCACGTGAGCCCCGGATATCCGCATTTGACAGGATTGAGCAGAGGTTCGGTTTGTTGTCGGCACCGGTACAATGAATTCCGAGTGTGGCCACAATCCCGCCCTCTTGCGAGCCCGCGATGAGCGCATTGTTTTCGATCACCGCGGGGCAATCGCCCTGCACGCGTATCGCTGAAACCCGCGAATTGGCCGTTCGCCCCATCGCTTCGATGGATGCGTTGTCCACGATTCGGGGTGCCGTTCCTTCGCAGGGTCCCGCCCAAATTCCATGGGAGTCTGTGGCGCCACCGTTCGATCCAATCGTGTTACCGCGCAAGATGACAGCGTCGGACTTGCCAATGATCCTGACGGCACTGCTGGCCTGACCGTTGCCACTGCAAACCGAGGAACGTTCGATATGGGACCCCTCTGCGTTCTCCAGCAACACGGCAAACGACTCGGCCGCCGCAGTTCCACTGCCGAGTTGACCGCGCACGCCGTAGCCCACGCTGCCGTCACACACGGCGTTGCAACGTCCGCGATTGTCGAAGCTCTTGCAGGTATCAAGGAGTGTCAGGACGCTCGACTTCACGTGAATGCCCACCGACAGTTTGGCGGATTGCCCCGCCCAGATGGACGAGCGGGTTACAAGAACCTCCGCCCCGTTGTCGATCAGGACGCCGCGCATCTCTTCCGCGTTTCCTGCGGCAATGTCGCCGATATGGAGATTCGATAGCACCACCTTCTTGGCGCCTTTCACCGTGATGGCGTTCGAGCTGCGACCCGAGCCGCGGGACAGTTTGAATCCATCGAGGACGGTGGTCTCCTTGATTGCGGAGTCAAACTCGATTCCGGAATCGCTGTGTAGTTTGATTTCGGTGATGGTGCTGACGCCCAGGTTGTTTCCGTTGGGGCAGCGCTGACCATCGCTGCGATAGTTGCCGTAAACCGAAACGCCGTTTTTCATCTTTATGACGGTGGAATCCAGGAGAATCATCACGGAAGGGCTGGCGCAATCTGCGCCACCGATCACACACACGTTGACGTCTTCGTTGCTGGCCTCGGCGGTGTCGATGGCCATTTGCAAGGATCGGAAAGGCTGGGTGAGCGAGCCGTCGCCACCGGATCCGTTGGCGGCAGCCGTGGTTGCAAACACGCACCCACAGTCCTCGTCGACGGCGCCGTCGCAGTCCTCGTCACCATTGCCGCAGCCGTCCTTCTGGGTCTGAACCAAAGCGGCCACACACATCGCAGAACTTCCACCGCCGCACGCGCCGATCGTCCGTGAACACACGCCAAGGCCACAGGTCACCGTGCCAAGTTCCTCGTCGGTTGCGCCGTCGCAATCGTCGTCCTGTGCGTTGCAAGCCTCGCCGCCGGGGCGGACTTCACCTTCGCATCGGGTCCAGGTTCCCGCGGTGCAGCTTTGCACGCCGTTGCGGCAAACGCCTTTGCCTTGCGTCGCTCCCCCACCGCTGTAACACGCTTTGGGGGCGACATTGGCACCGATCGACTTGCTCTTGTCGTCGCAGTCGGGACCTGCGCAGCCGGCGCCCTGTCCGTATCCGTCCTGATCCTGATCCAGGTTACATCCTTGACAGACCACGGCGCAGACGCTGTTGTTGCACTGCCACTGCCCACATGGGGCTTTGCCGTTGAGATCTTCGCACTTCTTGGGGGTGCAGTTGGGAACCACAAGGTCCACGGATTCCATGGCGTCGACCACGACGCCCCCGCCCGATCCGCCGGTAGTCCCAGCGTCCGTCGAATTGCCCGTCCCCTGTGAACCTGCGGTGCCGGAGCCCGCGCTGCCACCTTCGTTATCCCCTGGACGTGCGCCGAGATAAGCGGGATTGGGTTCGGCACAACCCATCAATCCCGAAACCATCAAAAGGGCCGTCACCACGCTGTTGTGAAAAAGCGAATCGATGCGCATATCAACCTCCGGGCGTTAAGGCTCGAAAAAACGTCGAGCCCCTTGATTTTATCAGCGTCGGAGATCCGAGCGCGATCTTTTCGGTGTACGATTCGGACAATGTCGCTGGTTCGGTTTGCCTACACGTCGGGTAAAGGTAGTTCGCACACCTGCAATGTGGTGCATTTGGCGATGCTGATGTTCAGTGTCCTGTTGGTGTTGAGCGCGTCAAAACCCGCAAACGCACAGATACCGGATGCGATCCGTGCGGTGGCGCAGGCCGAGGCCGATACGAATGCCGGTATTCAGCGTGTCGGTCTTGTGCGGCTCGACTTTTCCGGAGACGTGCCCGAGGTCTCACGTGACTTATTCGTATCACGACTCGTCGAGGGACTTGCCGTGGCACGTTTTCAGGTCCTTTCGGGCGGCGCCGTTCGACAAAAACTCAGTACACCGGCCTTGCGCGAATGTACGGATACCGATTGTTATCCGGCGGTGGCCGAGGCGCTTGAGGTCGGATATCTTGTTTCGGGTCGCATCGAGGAATCGAACAAGAGCTACGACATCGTCCTCACGATCATCAACGGTCGGACCGGCGCCGTCATCGGTCAAGCGAGTGAGCGCTGCGAGACATGTGGCATCACCGAGGCAGCCGAGAAAGTGTCGCTCGCAACCGCATCGCTGCGCAATCGTCTTGAGGCCGTTGCCATGACGCCGGCGCACGTGGTGATTCGTTCAAGTCCGTCGGGCGCGCTGGCTGCGGTGGATGGAAAACCTGTGGGCAAGACGCCGCTCGATTTGCAACTTCCCGGTGGCCAACACGCACTTGCCCTCACCCGCGACGGTTACGAGCAACACGATCGCACCTTCACCGTGGTCAGCGGCGTCGATGAAACGCTGAATGTGGATCTGTTGCGCATCCCGAGCACCTTGCCGCTCAAGGCCCTGGGATGGTCCGGCCTTCTTGCCGGCACGGCCCTCGTTGCCGCGGGTGTTTACTTGGCACGCATCGATGGCAAGACGATTGCCTGCAGCGACGACAACAAAGACGTAAATGGCCGATGTCCTCGCATTCGCGACACGGACGCCACTGCGGTCGCCTTGACCGGTGTCGGCGCGGTCGTGCTCACGCTGGGCGGCGTCACACTGTGGGTCGTCAGCGAACAGGCGCCCGCTGCAAAAGAACAGGCGATGGGCGTGAGCTGGAGCGGTCGATTTTGAAGCCGCGCCCGGTCGTCACTTGGACATGCGCCCGAGCCCGTCGTAAGCCGCGTATTTGAAGGCCTCGGACAGCGTCGGAAAGTTAAACACACTGTTGATGAACACATCGATGGTGCCACCGAATTCCATGACCATCTGTGCGGTGTGAACCATCTCGGTTGCCCGTTCGCCGATGATATGCACCCCGAGTAGTTTCTTCGACGGTACTTCAAACAAGAGCTTCAACAGCCCATCGCGATCCCCGATGATCTGGCCGCGGGCATTGCCCTCGTAGCGCGCTCGACCGGCAACGAACCGGATGCCGGCCTTATTGAGCTCTTCCTCGGTCGCGCCCACCATTGAAATCTCGGGAATCGTATAGACCCCGTACGGAACGATCGACGAGACCTTTGTTTTGTAGTCGAACCCGAAAGCGTGACACACGCCCACGCGCCCCTGTTCCATGCTGACCGATGCGAGTGCCGGTGCACCCACCACGTCACCTGCCGCGTAGATATGGGGCTGCGAGGTCTGAAATTGTTCGTTCACGGGAATGCGTCCGCGTGGATCGCAGGCGACCCCTGCAGCGTCGAGTCCAAGTCCCGATGTATTGCCGGCTCGCCCCGCTGAATAGAGAACCTTGTCGACATTCAAGATGCGACCGCTGCCGAGCGTGATCTCAAGTGGTCCACCCGGAATCCGCTGGATAGACGACACGGCATCGCCGAACAGAATTTCGTGATGGCCCCGTTCAATCGACGTACGCAACGCCGCCGAGATCTCCCGGTCCAAAAATCCCATCAAGGCGTCGCGCCCCTCGATGATCGTGATCTTCGTGCCGAGTGCCCCAAACATGCACGCGTATTCGCAGCCGATGACACCGCCGCCAACCACCGCAAGCGAAGACGGGATGCGATCAAGATCGAGAATCGTGTCCGAGTCCTCGACGTCGCTGTCGGAGAACGGTACGCCCGGTGGTCGGTGTGGTGAGGAGCCCACGGCGATGAGGAAGGCCTGCGACGAAAGACGCGCGATCTCAAGGCCGTTTTGTTCCACCACCACCTCGTTGGCATTCACAAACCGCGCATGCCCTTTCAATGTGGTCACGCCATGTCTATCGAGGTTTCCCCCGATCTGGGCCACTTGCAGCTCGGTGACGGCTTTCAATCGTCCCATGAGCTGGCGCAGACTGGCATCGCGATCGATCTCGAGGCTCATGCCGTAAAGCTCTCGTTTTTGAAAACCCGTCACATAAAGTGCGGCCTCGCGCAGGGTCTTCGAGGGTAGCGTTCCGGTATGGACACACGCACCGCCCACCGCGGGGCCTTTTTCGATGAGCGCCACTTTCTTGCCGAAATAGGCAGCTTGAACTGCACCCTTTTCACCTGCGGGTCCCGAGCCAATCACGACGAGATCGAATTTTTGCAAACCCATTTATTGTCCCAGCTTGGTGTTCACACGATCCAGTCGCGCCGCGATCTGCTCGTTTCGCCGACCCGCAAGGGTTTCGGCTTTTTGATAGGCGACCTTGGCTTCGGTGTAGCGCAGCAACTTGAAAAGTGCGTCGCCGTAAATGATTTGATATTCCGCCGCCCTGGGCGCAATTCGCGAGGCCCGTCGTGCGTAGTCCATCGCCTCGGGATATTGCGCACGCTCGAAGGCAACTTCGGCTAGACCGCCGATTGCTGCGGCACTCAGCGGATCGGCTCGAACGGCTTCGTTGAATGATTTTTCTGCATCGGGAAGTCGACCTTGTGCCAGCGATCGACGCCCACCCGCAACCGCCTTGGAGGCAGCGGCCTCATCCCTGGGCGTTTCTGGAACCACATCCAATTCGGTTTCCGGCTTCGTTGTGCTGCGTTTGCTGCGTTTGTTCTTGTCTTCGTCGGACGGAAGAGGAGGCGTTGGCTCGGGAGGCGCTACTGCAACGGCCGGCACCGGTGGGACTTCCAGTTCAAGTCGTGTACGCGACTGCGCTTCGAGATCTTCAGGATCCAGCTCCAAAACCAACTGGTATAGCGAGCGCCCATTTTTGCGATCCCCGCTATCCCATTCTCCGTTTGCGAGTCCGCGCAGCGCATCCGCAACACGGGCTTTGACACTCCCGGCGTCCTTGTTGGCGGTGAGTGCCTTGGCGGCCACTCGAGCTTCTGAATAGCGTCCCTTGCGCGCAGCGAGAAAGAGACGGGCGCCCTCGTCGCTGGCATCGTCTTCACCGGCCGAGCGTTTGCCACCCACGACTCTTGTGCCCTTGGCCTCCATGATCGCCTGGGCTTCGTCGGCCGACACGGCTGCTGCCTTTTGCAATTCTTTGTCTGCTGGCAGGAAGCCCAGTGCTTCGCGATACTTTGTCTGGGCGAGCTCGCGCAAGCCCGCCTTTGATAGTTCGTTTCCGGTGACGGTCAATGCCGAGGCGTAGGTTCGGCGCAGCCGTTCGGCACCCTTTGAACGACGGCCTTCCTTGCGGGCCTCGGTTTCCGCCGTGACCAAGAAATGCAGCGATGAGCCTCCGTCGGGTCGTGTGTAGTTTCCGTTTCGTGCTGCTGCATCGGCTTTTTCAAGCCAGGCGCCCACCGCTTCTGATTCCTCGGTTTCGGTGACGGCAACGCGGACAATTTTGATCTCGGGGCCACGAATGGCGCCGAAATAGACGGCAAGGGCAGCGGCAACCGTGGCGAGTCCGAGTGCACCGATGACCAGGCCCTTGCGCTGCCGTCCCCGTGGCGAGGGCATCCGATCGGCAAGTTTCTTTTGCCAGACCTCGTCCACCGGTGGCAGATCCAGATGATCCCACTCGGTGCGCAGCCCCGCCGCGATCTGGGCTTCACACAACATCGCCTCGACCACTTCCATGCGCTGAGGCCGTTGCGCTGGATCCTTGGACATCATCTGTAGCACAAGATTCTCAAGCGCCGTCGGGATGTTGCGTCCCGGCGCCCGTTTGCTGGGTGGCTCGGGCTTGTCGGTCACGTGCATCTTGAGAACTGCGACCAGTTCGTCGTCAGCAAACGGAACAACGCCCGTCAGCATTTCGTATGCCATCACGCCAAGTGAGTAGACGTCGCTGCGGTGATCGTAGCCCTTGCCGAGCGCACGTTCGGGCGCGATGTATTCGGGCGTGCCTGCAATGCGGTCGGCATCCTCTGCCGTGTCGACGAGTCCGGCCACACCGAAGTCGACCACCTTGACGCCGTCGCCGCGTTTCTTGTCGGCAATCAACATCACGTTGTCGGGTTTCACGTCGAGGTGCACGATCCCTTTTTCGTGGCCTGCACCGAGGGCTTTGCAAACTTGGCGCAAGATCGCGACCGTGCGTCCGGCGTCCAGTGCTTCTTCTTCGTGAAGTACGTGTGCGAGAGAATGCCCCGCGAGATACTCCATCACGAAAAAGACCTGGCCGTTTGGCAGCTCGCCGAAGTCGGTCACATCGCAGATGAAGGGGCTACCAATTTTCGAGGCAGCGCGGGCTTCTTGGCGAAAGCGCTCGATCGCATCGGGTGTCCGCACGCCGTCGGCAAGGAGCGTCTTGAGTGCGACCTGCTTTTCGAGATCGACATGCTCGGCCGCATAGACCGTACCCATCGCACCATCGGCGACGTGTCGCAGAATTCGATAACGCGTTCCCGGGATTACCTCGCCGGGCGGCAGCAACATGCTCATTCAAAAATCCGGCCCGAGTGACCTTTGCAAAAGGTATCACGGAGTGCAAAACCCCGAACGCAGAAAAGCCCACAACCCTTGCGAGTCATGGGCTTCTGCAGCTCAACGGAGGCTTAAGTATTCGTCGGACTAGCCAACGGTTGCGTCGCCGCCACCGTCAAACTTGGTGCCGCCAGCGCCCGTGTCGGTCTTGATGCCGCCATCGGTGCCGCCGGTGCTGGTGCCGCCATCGGTGCCGCCGGTGGTGGTGCCACCTGCGCCTGTGCCGCCAGTGCCGGTGCCGGTGCCAGTCCCGCCGCCGCCACCGAGGACTGCAGTGTCAGGATCCGATCCACCGTCGTCATCATCGCAACCGACGAGGACAGCAGGGGCAATCAGGGCTGCCGAGATACCAATTACTCGAATGATATTAACGATACGCATGTTCAAGAGTCTCCTTGTGCTGACGCTTTTCTACAATTGAGCAAGAAAAGGGAAAAATTCCGAAGGCAAAATACCCGCCCCCGGCGAGCTTGTCCATATTTTTTACGTACTTGTCCACATGTTCAGTGTGTTGGAGAATTTTGGGACAGATTACGCAAGAGACTGTAATTATTAGACTTATCCGAAATGACCCAATCAAAAACCCGCCAACCACTTCGGCGAGATTTCTTTCGTTCGGTTGTAACAATTGGTGCCGCTTCGGAATCTAACGGCGCCTGCCGCAACCAGGATATTGAGTCGTCGAGGCGTTTAACCGAGGCGCTAGGCTGCCCCGGTGAGCGAATCCGAATGGCCGGAAATCGTAGGGCAGATCCGTGCCGCGTCTGCGGCAGCCGGGCTCGATATCCTTCATGCCTTCAACGTGGCGGCGCACCGATCGGCCGACACCGACGTCCGGTTCGACTTCGGCCGCCCGAACGCGCTCGGCATGCTCGTCGGCAACACGCGCAAGCTTTGGCCTATCTTTATTAAGGCCATTGCCGCCGATCGATCGCTCGCCACAACCGAACACCCGCTTGACACTTACGTGACCCAGCGGGTGAGGACCATCGTCGCGGCCGCTACCCCACGCGCCGCACATCTCGTGTTCGCGCACACGGCCAATCCCCATCCCTTCCCTATTCAGCGACTGGCCGAGCGGGTCGGTTTGGCAGCGATTTCTCCGAGCCATCTGGCGATTCATCCAAAGCACGGCCCCTGGTTTGCGTTGCGCGCCGCGATCGTGATCGACGTCGACGGGCCGGTGTCGGCGATGCCCGAACTCGAACGACCCTGCCTCGGGTGCAGTGCGCCTTGCGTGCCAGCGCTCGCGCGTGCCATCGCCGCGTGCGGCTCGACGCTCACGTCCGCATCGATAGCCGAGCATGCCACCGATTGGATCGCCCTGCGCGACGCGTGCCCGGTCGGGCGAGACTCCCGCTACGGCGACGCACAGCTCAACTACCACTACGCGCCGTCGGCGGCGAAGCTTGCTCAGGGATTGTAGCCGAGGTTTGGCCCGAGCCAGCGCTCGACACAGGTCAGCGACATGCGCTTGCGATCGGCATATTCAGTAACTTGGTCGCGGTCGATCTTGCCCAGGCTGAAGTATCGCGCCTCCGGGTGCGCGAAATAGAGCCCGCTCACACTAGAGCCCGGCCACATCGCGTACGATTCGGTAAGCAACATGCCGGTGCTGCGTTCAGCGTCGAGCAGCGCCCACAGCGTGCCCTTCTCGGTGTGATCGGGGCAGGCCGGATAGCCCGCGGCAGGCCGAATACCCCGGTATTTTTCCGAGACTAGTTCGGTGTTGCTCAACCCTTCGGTCTTGCCGTAGCCCCACTCGTCTCGCGCCCGTTTGTGCAGGTACTCTGCAAACGCTTCGGCCAGGCGATCCGCCAACGCCTCGGCCATGATGGCGTTGTAGTCGTCGTTATCGGCCTTGTACTGCTCGACCAGTTCTGTCAAGCCGATGCCGGTTGTGACGGCAAAGCCTCCGATGTGATCCGCTAGGCCCGTTTCGCGTGGGGCGATGAAGTCGGACAGAGAGCGGTTCGGTTCGGATTCTTTTGCATGTTGCTGACGCAAGAAGTGCAACTGCGCCTGAACCGCCGTACGCGAGGCGTCGGCATAGAGTTCGACATCGTCGCCCACCGCATTTGCGGCGAAGAAGCCGTACACCCCGCGGGCCTGGATTAGCTTCTGGTCGACGATCTGGTCGAGCAACGCATTGCCATCCTTGAAGATCTGCCGCGCTTGTTCGCCATATTTCTCGTGCTCGAGGATGCGCGGGTACACACCCTTGAGTTCCCAGGTGTGAAAAAACGGGGTCCAGTCGATGAACTCGCGCAGCGTGCCGAGCGGAAAATCGTCAAGTACCCGGCTGCCCAAAAATTCCGGCGTCGGTACGTCTTGTTCGCGCCAGTCAATCGTACTGCGGTTATTGCGCGCGGCGGCCAGGCTGACGAGCTTTTGCTTTGTCCCGCTGTGAGTCTCGCGCAGGCGCTGGTACTCGGCGAGATGCTGCTCGACGAACGCCGCCTTGCCGTCGTCGCTCAGCAGGCTGGTCGTGACCGGCACCGCGCGGCTTGCGTCCAGGATATGCACGACGGGTTGGCTGTAGTGCGGGGCAATCTTGATGGCGGTATGTGCCTTGCTGGTCGTGGCGCCGCCGATGAGTAGCGGCAACTTGAAACCCTGACGCTCCATTTCGCGTGCCACGTGCGCCATCTCGTCGAGCGAGGGCGTGATAAGGCCACTCAAGCCGATGAGATCTGCCTTTTCCAGCTTGGCGCGTTCGAGGATCTTTTCACACGGCACCATCACGCCCATGTCGATGACCTCGTAGTTGTTGCAGGCCAACACCACGCCCACGATGTTTTTGCCGATGTCGTGCACGTCGCCCTTCACGGTGGCGAGCACGATCTTGCCCTGTGTTTTCACCGCTTCTCCGCGCGCAGCCATTTCAGCCTTTTCGGCCTCCATAAAGGGAAACAGGTAAGCGACGGCTTTCTTCATCACGCGTGCTGACTTCACGACCTGGGGCAAGAACATCTTGCCCGCGCCGAAGAGATCGCCGACCACACCCATGCCGTCCATCAACGGCCCTTCGATTACCAACAACGGCCTGCCTAGCTTGGCGCGTGCCTCCTCCGTGTCGGCGTCGATGTGCGTGTCGATGCCCTTGACGAGCGCGTGTGACAGACGCGCCTCGACCGTGCCCTTGCGCCATTCCTCTTGCTGCTTTGCCTCGGCGGCGTTGCCACCTGCCCCTTGCGCCTTCAGCTTCTCGCCGTGGTCGACGAGTCGCTCGGTTGCGTCGGACCGGCGGTTCAGTAGCACATCTTCGACCAGCACCTTTAGCTCGGGCTCGATCTCTTCGTAGACTTCGAGCATGCCGGCGTTCACGATGCCCATGTCCATACCGGCCGCAATGGCGTGATACAAAAACGCCGAGTGCATGGCCTCGCGTACGCGATTGTTGCCACGGAAGCTGAACGAAATGTTGGACACGCCGCCGCTCACTTTGGCGTGAGGAAGGTTTTGCTTGATCCAGCGCGTGGCATTGATGAAGTCGACCGCATAGTTGTTGTGCTCCTCCATGCCGGTGGCAACCGTCAGGATGTTTGGATCGAAGATGATGTCTTCGGGTGCCATTCCTTCTTCGAGCAAAATGCGATACGCCCGCTCGCAAATGCGGATCTTGTCCTCGTAGGTGGCCGCCTGGCCCTGTTCATCGAAGGCCATGACCACGACGGACATGCCGTACTTGTGCACGGTGCGCGCGTTCTGACGGAACTTCTCTTCGCCCTCCTTGAGCGAGATGGAGTTCACGATGCCTTTGCCCTGCAAAACCCGCAACCCGGTCTCGATCACTTCCCACTTCGAGGAGTCGACCATGAACGGCACCTTGGCCACCTCCGGCTCGCTCGCCAACAGGGAAAGGAAGCGATGCATGGCGGCGATCCCGTCGATCATGCCCTCGTCCATGCAGATGTCGATGACGTTGGCGCCGTTTTCCACTTGCTGGCGCGCAACGCTCACGGCTTCTTCGTAGTTGTCTTCCTTGATGAGCTTGGCGAACTTGGGTGAGCCAGCGACGTTCGTGCGCTCGCCTATCATCATGTACACGCCCTTTAGCTGCGTGAAAGGCTGCGAGCCCGATAGCCGCAGCGGACGCCAGTCGGTGTCCGGCACCGGAATCGATATGGTGTTTGTCGATTTCGCTCCACCGTATTGCCGCGGGTGACGGCCGTCGAGCGCCCTGGCGATCGCCTCGATGTGTTCGGGTGTGTTGCCGCAGCAACCGCCGGCGATGTTTACGAGGCCAGACTCGGCGAATTGCCCGAGAAAACGCGCCATATCGGGCGGTTCCAGATCAAAGCCGGTTGCCGACAACGGGTTTGGCAACCCTGCGTTTGGGTAGCAAGAGATAGCGACATCCGACTTTTGCGCAAGCTCGCTCAGGAACGGATACATCAAGTCCGGGCCGAGCGAACAGTTGAGTCCAATTGACAGCGGGCTCACGTGCTTCACTGCGTTCCACAGTGCCTCGACCGTTTGCGCCGAGATCATCGTCTCGCCACCGCGACCCACGGCGGCCGAAATCATGATCGGCAGCAACTTGCCGTCTTGCTCGAACACTTCTTGAATCGCGACCAGCGCCGCCTTGGCGTTGAGTGAATCGAAGATGGTCTCGACCAACAGCAGGTCCGACCCACCGGCGATGAGCGCGCGGACTTGCTCGACGTACGCTTGCTTTACCTGATCGAATGTACAGACGCGAAAGCCCGAATCGTCCGCGTCGGGAGAGTTCGAGAGCGATACGGTCAGCGGCCCGATCGCGCCCGCCACGAAGCGCGGTTTGCCGTCTTGATTCGCAACACGATCCGCCCACTCGCGACACTGTCGGGCTGACTGTAGATTAATCTCCCAGGCGAGATCGCTCAGGTGCCTGGTCTCGATGATCTTCTGGTAAAACTCTGGATCCTTGCGACCGCCGTGCTCGCGCGGATCGTCCACGAAGAACTCGCTCTGCGTGATGCTGGTCGCACCGAAGGTGTTGGTCTCGATGATGTCCGCCCCGGCCTCCAGAAATCGCCGGTGAATGTCACAGATCATCTTGGGCTGGGTCAGCGAGAACAGGTCGCCGTTGTTCAGCAAATCCTTGGAAGAGCCCTTGAAGCGCTCGCCGCGGATGTCGGATTCCTGCATGCCATAGGTACGGATGGTTGTGCCCATGGCGCCATCGATGATCGCGATGCGCTTTTGGAGCAGGTGCTGTAGCGGATGCAGAGGCCTCGAATCGTTGCCGCTCATGGTGGGGCTTATTACACGTAGCCGAGCGTGAATTCAAAGACCTCGCGTGAGAACGCGGTGTGTTAAGGGCTCAAGACCACGGGCGAATTCACCGAATACGAAGGGGAGCGGGGTGTTCCTGCGTTTTGCCTATGACCCGCTACAGCGATCGTTTCGAGCCTCTGGAGGAGATAGGATCGGGGGGCATGGGTGCCGTCTACATGGCCCGCGACCACCTGACGGGCGAAACCGTGGCGTTGAAGGTTCTGTTTTCGCGGGAAGGACCCAACGCCGCGCGGTTCGCGCAGGAATCAAGTTTGCTTGCGGAGCTTTCCCATCCCGCCATCGTTCGCTACGTCCACCACGGCACCGGCCCGGAAGGGGAGCCGTATCTTGCGATGGAGTGGCTCGACGGGCATTCGCTTGAAGAGCGCCTGGCGCGGGGCGCGCTTTCGGTGGTTGAGACGGCGGCACTCGCGGCGAGGCTTCTCGATGCGCTGGCCGTCGCCCACCGACATGGTGTGGTCCACCGCGATCTCAAACCGGAGAATCTTTTCTTGCCCGACGGACATCTCGCGCAGGCGAAGGTCCTCGATTTCGGAATCGCAAGACGAATGCGAGACCAACGACGCCTCACCCGGGCGGGGGCAACGCTGGGCACGCCGATGTACATGTCGCCCGAACAGGCTCGGGGTCAGGGCGACATCGACCACAGGGCCGACATTTTTTCGCTCGGCTGCGTGTTGTACGAATGCCTGACCGGACGTCCGCCCTTTGTCGGTGATACCGCAATGGCGGTGCTTGCCAAGATCTGCCTGGAATCGCCACGTCGACCCGGCAAGCTTGTGAGCAATCTGTCGCCGGTTTTTGAATCCATGGTCATGGCCATGCTGGAAAAAGATCCACGCGATCGTTCATCGGACACGGCGATCTTGGCGCGGGAATTTTCGGCTTACGAGGAACGGCTGCGTGCCGCGGGGGCGCGCCTCGCCGACGAGGAGAAAGCGCGCGCCCGTTTGCGAACGCCCTCGTCATTGACCGCGCCGGAACAGCGGCTGTTCTCGGTGGTGATGGCGACGTTGCCACGGAATCGAGCAGCCACGGGTGGTGTGACGGCCAAGAACAACGAAACCGACGACGGGTTGCTGTTGCGCTTGCGACGCTCGCTGGCGCAATTCGGAGTCAAAGCCGACCGGCTGTACAACGGTTCGTTCGTGGTGACCCAGGCGGGCGATGGCAATCCCGTGGAACAGGCCGTGCGGGCCGCGCGTGCTGCCTTGACGCTGCGGGCGCTCGTTCCGGAGGCCTCCATCGCACTTTGCACGGCTCGAACCGATGAGCGCGAAACATTGCCGATTGGCCAGGTGTTGGAACGAGCCGGACGTCTCGTCATGCGGGCTTCGCCTGGGCAGGTGGATCTCGATGAAGCTTCGATCGAGCTGTTGGATATGCGGTTTTCAGTCATCCGGAACGTCGACGGTGGGGTCGTGACAGGCGTGCTACAGTTTGAGAAGGGCCTCTGTGAGCCGGTTCGATCGATGTTCGGGCGACCGCTGGCCTTCGTGGGCCGCGATCGCGAGCTGGCAGCGCTCGAGGCGCTCTACGACGACGTGGTGGATCGGCAGAAGGCGCAGATTGCACTCGTCATCGGCAAGCCCGGCAGCGGAAAGTCGCGATTGCGACATGAATTTCTTGAACGCATTCAGAATCGCGGTGAGCGGATGTCGTTGCTTGCGATCTATGGCGATGTGGTTCGGATGGAGATCTCATTTGGGATGTTGAATGCGGCTGTCGCCGACGATCGGAGCATGGCCGCAAGCCTGCGGCCCGAGGCCCGTCGAAGGCGGATATCGTCGCACGTTCCAACCGGTGTCGCTCTGCAAAAGCAGAGGGATTCGTTCATTCGCTGGATCACCGAGGAATTGCAGGAGAGGCCGGTCGTGTTGGTGATGGAGGAACTGCAGTGGGCTGATGCCGAAACACTCGGGGTGGTCACGGCGTTGCTCGAACAACTGGAAAACAAACCGTTCTTTGTGCTCGGCGCCGCCACCGACGAGCTCGACGAATGTTTTCCCGGGCTCTGGAGCAAGAACGCACTGAATCGAATTCCCTTGCCGCCGTTGACCCACAAGGCAGGACAGCGCCTCGCGCGGGACTTGCTGACCGACTGGCAAGAAGACGGCGTGGCAGCGCTCGTGTCGCGTGCGGACGGCAATCCGTTGCATCTCGAGGAATTGTTGCGTTCGGCACTTGGGATGGGCGGACACAGTGTGCTCGAATCACCGGCCGGACTCCCCGATCTCGTGCGCGCGCGCGTCGCGAGCCTTGATGAGCCGACGCGGCGTTGCCTGGGGCTGGCCAGCGTACTGGGTGAACGGTTTACGCGACGGGCGCTGAGTTTTCTTCACGGTGACGACCCATCTGGGCTTGAACGATGTTTGGGCGTGCTGTTCGACCACGAAATCATCTTTCCCCGGCGCGCGGGCACCGTTGAAGATCTTTCGTTTGGCCATGAACTGCTTCGTCAGGTGTCGTACGAATTGTTGAGCCATGACGACCGGAGTGCGGCACATCTGCGCGCAGCCGAGAACCTGAAGGCAGCGCCCGATGCCGAGCCGCTTGTGCTCGCGTACCATTACGCGCTCGGAGCGGATGTGGGACAGTCCCAGCACTTCCTGAAACTCGCCGAGCGTATCCAGAACCCGGACTGATCCCTGGTAGGATGCGTTCGCGCATGCTGCGTCGTCTCTCTCTTCTTGGCAGTATTTCCTTTGGGCATGGTGTTGCCTGGGGGCTTGTCAGCACGTTTGTCCTGGTGTTGACGAATGCCGGTCTGAGTCCATTTCAGCTATCAAAGATTCAGTCCGCCATCTGGATCCCCTGGGTCTGCAAACCCTTCATCGCGCCCTGGATCGAGCGGATGCCTATCACGCGATTCGGACGGCAGAGGCCGGTGATGGTCGTGACCGGGATCGGTCTTGTACTGTCGGTGCTGGGGATCGCCGGCGTTTCACCCGCAGCGTCGTTGCCCACGTTGATCGCGCTTTTCGTATTACAGAATGTATTCGCTGCGGTCCAGGATGTGTCGCTGTCGGTGGTGCTACTTCAGCAAGTCCCCGAACCTGAACGCGGTACGAGCTACGGCGTGGTCAGCGCCACCAAGATTGCCGGGGTGCTGCTCGGTGGCCCTGCGTTCATGGCACTTTCGCCACGCTGGGGTTTGACACCGCTTGTCTGGGTGGCTGCCGCGTGTGCACTGTTGCCGTTGGCACTTGTGTTGCGGATGGACGATCCCGGTAGGGATTCGGAGAAGGACGGGATATTGCGCTCGCTCTTGAAGGCGTTTTCCCCACGCTCGACTCGCATCGCCGCGGGGTTGGCGCTCTGTTTTCTGGCGGGCGAGGGCCTGCTTACCTCGATCACCTTTCCGCTCTACAAGAATGAGCTGCACCTGAGCGACGACCGGATAAGCTTCCTCACCGCGACGGCAACTGTGCTTGGTGCGGCTTGTGCGTTGCTTGGTGGATGGGCTTCCGATCGACTGGGACGAACGCGTGTGATTGTGGTGGCAACGGTCATCTATGCGCTGTCCGAGTTCATGTTCGGTCTCGGCCGGGTGTACTGGACGACGCCGGGGTTTGTGCTTGCCTACACGATCATCAATGCGATGGCAGCGGGCACGGTGTTCGCCGCCATCATTCCGCTCTTCATGTCGTACTGTCAGCCTGGTGTCGCGGCGACCCAGTTCCAGGTGTTCGTGGCGCTTTACAACTTGCGCAGCGCCTGGACCATTCCCGTCGGTGGATGGTTGGCCAAACAGTGGTCGGTTTCAACGTTGTTTGTTGTGGCCGCGGGGCTTGATGTCTTGCCGTTGATGTTGCTGGTGTTCCTGACGTCGCAGGCAAAGTCCAACGTTCATACCGCCAAGAGTTGAGGACGCATTCGGCGGCTTACGGGATCAGTCTTTGCGCGTGGCCTTGAGCGCCGCTGACCAACTCGAAACTTCATCCAGCAGCGTGTTCAACCTGCCCAGGTGATGAGGGCTGGGCTTGAAGGTGCTGCCGTTCTCAAAGTCACTGTGCAATGACAAAGCCACCTGAGAGCGTACGGTGGCCACCTTGACCTCAGCCAGAATCAAGCGCAGTTGTTCGACGGCTCGGGTGCCACCCGCAGCACCGTACCCAACGAACCCCGCCGCTTTGTTGGTCCACTCGGCATAGAGGAAATCAATGGCATTCTTGAGGGCCGCGGAAGGTCCGTGGTTGTACTCGGGCGTCACAAATACGAACCCATCGTAAGTGGCGACCTTGGCTGCCCAGGCCAACGTATGGGGTTTCGAATATTTGCCCATCATGGGCGGCAGGGGCTCGTCGAGCAACGGCAGGTTGAAGTCCTGGATGTCCAAGAGTTCAAACTGGGCATCGGTGCGCGACGTCGCATTTTGCAGTACCCATTGTGACACCGCGAGCGCTTTGCGACCGGGGCGTGTGCTTCCTGTGACGACGGCGATTTTCAACATTGAGCTGATTGGATGCCAAGCCGAACGGAAGGGTTGCGAGGCAAGCCTAACGCAAACCAGGCCAAGTCGAAGCTCTCAGGTTTCCCGATGACGCGATACGCAGGTCATTGTCGTGCAATTCCCTGTGGGCGTGCCCGTGCATCGATTGTTCACCTGAGCCGACGCGGAAGTTACGCCCAGGCGCGCGAAACCTACGGTGGCTCTTGTGCCAAGAGTGTCGCCACAACAATCCCCATAATCGGTGCCGCGACGATCGCGATCCATTCACTGGTGCCGAGGCGAAGACAACTGCCATGCAAGCGTGGCATACCCCATCCGATGGTCGTGCCGATTGCGCCGCCTACCAACACGTCGCTGTGAAAATGCTTTCCGGAGTCCGAAAGCGCGCGCTCATGTTCGCAGCGCCTTTCGCACGGGCCAACAACTGGCCGTGATTTTTACGAGAATGGGGCTTTATGCCTATGTCCGATCGTTGATTTTGGTGGTTCAATATGGACTTGGCTGTTTTCTGCGAAGATCACGAAAGGAAGTTCAACGTGTCGCAATACCGTGCTGTATCGAGGTTGATGCTGTTTTGTTGTGTCACCGCATGCCAATCTGGCTCGTCCGGTGGATCCGCCTTCGACAACGGCAACGGAGGTACATCGGGTGAAGGAGGGAATCCCGGTGGCGATGGTGGCAACAGCGCATCGGGCGGCTCGGTGGAGTCGACGCTGGGCGGAACCTCGGGAACAGGTGGTGGCGGAATGACTGGCGGCTCCGGTGGCGCAGCGGGCAACCAAGCCACGGGGGGCATCGGGTCGACGGGTGGAACGGGAGCCACCGGTGGTACCCTTTCGATGGGGGGAAGCGCCGGTAGTACGGTTCCCGCAGGGGCGGTTCCCATGTTTGTGGCAGTCGGCCGCGGTGGGCGACGCATCATGTCTTGCGACAAAGGTAGAACTTGGGTCGCCAATCAATTCGTGTCGACCCAGGATGGCGAACATTCGACGTTTACCCCGAAGGGTCTGACGTACGCCAACGGAACCTTCGTTTTCCTGTCGGGGTGGGGAAACCCGAGCACGACTTGGATCTCGCGAAACGGTGTTGATTGGCTTGAACAGAAGCATCAAACCGGTTTTGCGGGCCTCGGCGTGGATGCCGGTCAGTTCGTACTGGTCGGCACCAACTACCACGAAGGCTCCAAAGACAATGGTAGCACGTGGACCAAGTTGAGCGCGGCAACAACCGATCTGGGTCGCGAAGGAGCCGCGTTTGATGGCATTTGGGCTGCAGGATCGGACGGCACGGCCCGTGTGTTGCGAAAAGGAACATCTTCGTGGGCGAGCATCGCAGGCTGCACCGGAAGTCGGCACGGCGGGATTGGAGCCGATGGCGGATTTATGGCAGGCCTTGGTATCATGTTGTCGGTTGGAAATGAGGGAGACGTTTGCGGCGTCAATGTGGCCAATGGTACTGCGATTGCGGCGAGCAAAATCAATGCAACGGTGCGAGGAAAACCCGCGTTCGTTGGCGATGGATTCATGATCGCCACGGGCGATAAGATTTTCTCAAGCAGCAACGGCGTCAACTGGACAACGCGCACGCTCCCCATGGCCGTGCGAATCGATTTGGTCGCCCGCGACGGCATGGGCACCTATGTCGGCATTAACCTCGACGGCAAAAGCTTCTTCTATAGCGACGATGGAATGACTTGGACCAAGGCGATTGCCCCACAGGGCAACGGCATGGTTGCGGTTCGCGCGGGGGCCGGGTCGCCGTCTGCACTGTGCAAACTTCCCTGAGAGGGAACCAAAACACTGCGCGCCAACTGTCGAAGCAGGGGGCGCTCTTCGGGGAAGAAGTGGCGCGGACCTGCGCGGACCGGGTGTGCTGACGGAAGGCTATTGGGGGGTCGCTAGCGTAGCCGTAAATTATGCCGTAATATTTACGCCCAATTCGAGCCGGTGTTGACGCGACGCTCTCGGTCCTGGACTTCTATTGTTGGCCCCTTCCACCATCCGAAACGCGGAAGATTTCGCGCTGTAGTATTCCCCTTTTCTTGCGGATCCATCGTGCTACAGTGGTGCCCCTTCACAGTGGAAACGCTCGAGCCCACACACGCTCCTGCGCAGAACCTCGACAGCGAGGGGCGGGCACAGAAGCAACAGGAGGTCCCAAACGGGCCTCCTCTTGTCGTTCAAGAAGAAGAAGCGCTTCTGGCCATCGTGCTGCAAAAGATCGATCAAGCCGACAAGCCCGAGCGCCCAAAGGCACGGACCGACGATTTCGCATCGATGATCGAACTTCGCGACGCGATGGCCGAAGCGAAGCTAGAAGATCAAGCGTCGCTGCTCGAACAAATGCATCGCATCGAGGCGCTCTCGAAACAGCGAGGCAAGGGAAAGAGCGGTCCCATCGATCGCAAATCGCCCTACTTCGGTCACCTTCGCCTCGAGGAAAACGGAAAGCGGCGCGACGTACTCATCGGTCAGCGCGGTTTCGTTGAACCGGGCGGTGGCGTGCAAATCGTCGACTGGCGCAACGCGCCCGTGTCGCGGCTTTTCTACCGCTACGACGAAGGCGACGCCTACGAGGAGAAGCTGGGCAACCGCGATGTCGAGGGTGAAATTCTCGCCCGCCGGACCGTTACGATTCTGGATTCCAGGCTGCGCAGGGTCACGAACTCGGAACTCACGTATGCGCGCGATCAGCTGACCGGTAACTGGCGCGAGATCAACACAAAAAGCGCACGCCTGCGGGTCGAGCGCGATGGGCGGGCAGAGCTCACAGGTGGGTGGCCGGCGAAGACTGCAACCGACAAACAAAAATCCGAGACGCTCACAAGAGGCCGCCTCGGAGTGGATTCCTCCGGCGAACGGCGCTCGGACAAGTTTCTGCCCTCGATCGCGGCGCTCATCGATCCGCGGCAGTTCGAGCTCATCAGCCGTCCGACGTCCGGGCTCATCGTGGTTCAAGGTTCGGCAGGCAGCGGCAAGACGACGATTGGCTTGCATCGCATCGCTTACCTTTCCTTCACGGATCCCAGGCGGTTCAGCGCCAATCGGATGTTGATCGTGGTCTACCAGCGCGCGCTGGCGACATACGTATCACGCGTGTTGCCATCGCTGGATGTTCCCGGCGTACCGGTGATGACCTTTGCGTCGTGGGCCGAGAAGATGCGCGCCGAAGTCTTGCCGGCCATCAGCGGACCGTTGTGTGAAAACACGCCCTCGTCGGTTGTTCGAGCGAAATCTCACGGTGCGATGTTGCACATGATCGACGACGCACAGCAGGAAATCGCGACCTGGTGTCGACAAGAGCTCGAAACGTTTTTGCGCGATCGCGCTTCGCTTTGTCGAAATGTCCTCGCCCTGTGGGATAGCACGAAGGGCCCCGTGGATGCCCGCGTGACACAGTTGGCGCGCTGGTCGGCACAACCGAACGTTGATGCGGTGGACCGTTCCACGATCGAATCGGTTGGCAAGCGACTGCGCGTGCGTACCCGCGACGTGGTGGCCGAATGGGCTCGCCTGCTGACGGATCGTGCCGCCCTTGCCGCAGGCCTTGCGAAATATGCCTCGAGCGTTTTCACCGAAGGCCAGATCGACAGCGTGCACAAGTGGTGTGTCGAACGCGAACGCATCCGCATCAACGCCAACGACGGTGGCGGTATGCGCTCGATGTATGAAGAGGGGGAAGAGGCAGGGGACGAGGACCGTTACGCGCTTGATCCCGAGGACGATGCGCTGTTGTTGAGGATTCATCAGCAGCAGCGGGGGCCACTCGCCAACAAGAACGGTCCCATCCAGTACGAACATCTGATGATCGATGAGGTGCAAGATTTTGCGCCAGTTGAACTCGCCGTATTGCTCGACAGCACGACGAGCGCTCGATCAATCACCCTGGCCGGGGATACGGCCCAGGCGATCGCGCCGGAGCATGGATTTTCGCGCTGGTCCGACATGCTGGATGATCTGGGCATTCCGCACGATCGGGTTGAACCGCTTCGAGTGTCGTACCGTTCGACCCGTGAGATCGTGGATTGTGCGGAACACGTCCTTGGACATCTGGGCGGTGACGTTCGTCCGGTTGCGCCGCGTTCGGGGGCTCCGGTCGAGGCCTTTGGTTTTTCCGCGTCGGGTGAGGCTTGCGAATTTCTGGCTCAGGCACTGAAGGAGCTCATTCGGGAAGAGCCAACGGCCTCGGTTGCGGTGATCGCAAGACATCCGGAGCAAGCCCGCATGTACTACGAGGTCCTGTCGGCCGCCGATGTGCCACGGTTGCGATTGGTGTCGGAACAGGATTTCTCGTTCACCCCCGGCATCGATATCACCGATGTCCGTCAAACCAAGGGTCTTGAATTCGACATCGTGATCTTGCTTGAGTGCACCGAGGAATCGTACCCAGACAACGATCTGTCGCGCCGCCTTTTGCACGTGGCGATGACCCGTGGCGCACACCAGTTGTGGATCACCTACTCCGGCTCGCCGTCTCGACTGATGCCCGAACCGTTGCGGGCATAGGGCGGAGTTGGCAGGGCGCCCCTTGGGGCGTTAAAAGGCCAGCGACAGGGCGCCTTGCGGCCAAGGTGTGGCGACAATGTTGCCGCTCCGCATATACGGGTAATTTCCTGTGCCAGGAGATTGGGATCCCCTGATTGATTTCATCGAATCTCGGTGAACTTTTCACCGCAACCTTTGTGGCGACCCCGTCGACAACGGGGGATGCGTGCATCGAGAAACAATCCCCGTTCCGCTCCGTCGTCGCGAATCGTCGCCCTGTTTCTTGCCGAGGAGTTTCTCGCGAGTGGCGAATCCGACGCTGCGTATCGCGAAGAGATTCTGGATACGGCGCTGATGGTCGGGAGTTGGCTTGCCGAAAAGGGCAGACCGGGTCGCTGGGATACGATTGAGATCGAGGCGCTCACCGAGTCGATTGGTTTCTCGAACAACCATGATCGGGATGGATTTTTGTTGGCCTTGTCTGGGCTGATTGGTTACGCGGGTATTGTGGGTCAATTGAGCGCGCCTCGCACCCGCGGGTATTTCCGGGAGATTGTCGCGCTGGCTGCTGCGCCCCTGTTGGCTGATTTCCTGGGTGGTGCCGAGGAGTTTTTTGTCGAGCCGCTGAACTGAGGGTGTGCTGCCATGGTAGCGACGGCGCGTTTTTCGCGATACTCGGACTGTTCGACCTGGACCATCGCGTTACGCGGCTGGTGCCGACAAAGCCTCAGAGATACAGGCCAACCGCCTGGAATCGTTCGAGAAAAGTAAGTCTGTAAGGTTTCGGGCGAATCCTGCACTAAAATGTATTAGGGGATCTTGCGGGATGGGCAGAAAAACGAACGTCTCGAAACAGCAAACACGTTTCGATGGGGTCCTGGAATCGATCTCGCTGTCATTCCAACCGATCGTGCGCTGCTCGGAGAAATCGGTTCTCGGGTTCGAGGCCTTCGTCCGTTGCGCGGAACCCGATCTTTGCGATGGCGCAAAAATTCTTGCCACGGCTGGCAAGCTGGGGCGCGTGGACGAGCTGGGCCGCAGAATTCGCGAGGTTGCGGCGCAGTCGGTGGGCGATCTGCCGGAAAACGCGTTGCTCTTTGTCAACGTTCACCCCGACGAATTCTCCAAAGGCACCTTTTTCAATTCCGACAACCCTTTGTTCGATGTGGCGCGCCGGATCGTCGTCGAGGTTCCCGACGATACCTCCGACGAAGCATTCGAAACGCTGGCCCGCCATCTGCAATCACTGCGTGCCATGGGTTTCCGTTTTTCGATCGACAACATCGGCCGGACAATGGGTTGCGGGTTCTTGAAACATCTCGATCCCGACTACGTGAAGCTGGATCGGTCCGTTGTTCAGGATCTGCAGACGTTGATTCGAAAACACAGAGTCTCGGCGGCGTTGATCAAGTTGTTTGCACGTGATCTGGGCTTGGCGGTCATCGGCACCGGCGTTGAAACCGCCGCAACGCGGGACCTCCTTGCATTTCAGGGCTGCGATCTGCAGCAGGGGTATCTGTATGCAAAGCCGGGGCAATCATTCGCGCCGCCCCGTCTCGGATCCCTTGATGGGCTGGT